>Ga0256827_10002306_pt1 | contig 12328 bp, 12 predicted proteins | sample CV84metaG_FD_185977 | JGI IMG/M metagenome (GOLD analysis project Ga0256827, IMG submission 185977) | Hydrothermal vent microbial communities from East Pacific Rise, Pacific Ocean - CV84 | ecosystem: Environmental > Aquatic > Marine > Hydrothermal vents | place: Pacific Ocean: East Pacific Rise... | reverse complement strand
AAGAGATCGCTGAAGGTAAGATCACAGTAAGTTTAGAAGGCTAAAACCCTTTGGATGCTTTTTTACTAAAAGCCAAAGAGATACACTCCATAGAAGAGGCAAGATCTCTTTTGTGGGAACAGATCCCCTCTCCTCTCCCTGCCACAACAAAAGCCCTTGAATTGGCACTGACTGCACATGATGGTCAGCAACGTAAAAGTGGTGAACCCTATATTGTACATCCTATTTTGGTTGCAGCTATTACTGCTGCTTTTTCTAATGACGAGACCATGGTACAAGCAGCGTTACTTCATGATGTAGTAGAAGATACCAGTTTTGATATTGAAGATCTAAAACATGAATTTGGTGATGATGTGGCACACATGGTTGAAGGACTTACGAAGATCGTAGAGATACGAGATATTGAGTTGGCACCTTCTGATTCCGATGAAAGACTTATCAACTCAGCACTCAGTTTTAGAAAAATGCTTATTGCATCAATCAAAGATATCCGTGTTTTAGTGATTAAGCTTTGTGATAGACTACATAATATGCTTACGCTAGATGCGTTAAGTTCAGAGAAACAGAAACGTATTGCAGAAGAGACGTTGGTAGTCTATGCCCCTATCGCACACAGGCTGGGGATAGCACGTTTAAAAAATAGTTTGGAAGATTTAAGTTTTTATTATATCTATCCTGAAGACTACAAAGAGATTGATACCTACATTCAAAGTAATGCACAAAATCTACAGTTCAAGCTCAATACTTTTATTCAAAAAGTCAAAAAATCCATGGTACAAAATGGATTTGATGAGGATGAGTTTGAAATTTTTGGTAGAGTAAAACACTACTACTCTATCTATATGAAAATGCATCGAAAAGGGGTAAGTATAGAAGAGGTGTTAGACCTTTTAGCTGTGCGTATCATTGTAGGTGAGCCTATTGAGTGTTATAAAGTTTTAGGATTGATGCACTTGGAGTTTACACCTCTGGTCTCACGTTTTAAAGATTATGTTGCTGTACCCAAAGAGAATGGATATAAAACTATCCATACTACGCTTTTTAATGAAGAGGGGATTGTTGAAGCACAGATACGAACAGTACAGATGCATAGGCTTGCAGAGTATGGGGTTGCAGCACACTGGAAATACAAAGATGGTGGAGATGGTGTAAATCTGGAGTGGCTGGAGAGTTTACATTATCAGAATGAATCGATAGAAGAGTTTTATGAACTGGCAAAAAGCGATCTCTTCTCTGAAGATATTACAGTGTTTTCTCCTAAAGGAGATTATTACACTCTTCCAAAGGGTTCTACGGCACTTGATTTTGCCTATGCAGTGCACTCTGAAGTAGGACGTAATGCTTTAGATGCTTTGGTCAATAAGCATAATGCTTCTCTCTTGACTGTCTTAAAAAATGGTGATATTGTCAGGATCATCAAAGATGATAAAATCCATCTACACTGCTCTTGGTTAGATACGGTGAAAACCTCTAAAGCGAAAGATGGTATAAGAAGCGACTGTCGTGCACGGATCAAAGAGTCCGATATGCTGAGTGCTTATAATATCTTGGCAACACTTTTTGCACAAAGCAGTATGACAATGAAAGAGTTGACAAAAGTACTGGCGTTACAAGAGAGTATGCATAAACTTCCTATACAGCTGGATTATTATAAAGAGGTGATCCATAAAGTTGCAGAATATATGGGAACAAAAGAGGTACGTTTTTGGGAGTTACTTAAAAAAGGATATAAAAAGCCTCTCCTTAAAGAGATAGAACATTTTAAATTTTTTACTAACAAGCCTTTAGATGGGGTAGAGTTCGATTATTGCTGTCATCCTAAAGTTGGTGATCAAATCGTTGCATTTTATAAGGACAGTAAAGCTATTATACACCATAAATTATGTAAGAAAGCCTATGCAAAGATTTTAGAAAAAGAGGCGATGATATATGTAAATTGGAGTACCGTTAAGCTTGCACGATATCGATTGACCATTAGTTTACAAAATCAAAAAGGAATACTTGCTGATCTTTTGTTAAAACTTTCTGACCTTAACTTGAATGTCATTAGTATAGAGTTAGGGATCCAAAGTTCCGATAAGGCAGAATATTGTCAAATAGAAGTAGAGAGTAGTGAGAGTAAGAAAAGTCTGCTTTGGGAAAAAATTTCACAAAAGTTTAAACTGATTGAGATGATCAGTTTAGACGATGCATATAACAAATAGTAGGGGATGATAAAAAGATGTCAATACAACAAGCACTAGAAGAGATAAATAGAGGTACAGCTGAGATCATAGACATGGAACGTATTGAGAAATTGGTTTCAAAATATTATGAAGATGGTACTACCTATACGGTGAAGGCTGGTTTTGATCCAACTGCACCAGATCTACACCTTGGGCATACGGTACTTCTTCAAAAACTAGCAACATTTCAAAGATTTGGTGGACGTGTACAGTTTCTTATAGGTGATTTTACTGCAATGATAGGTGACCCTACAGGGAAAAGTGCAACACGTAAGGTGCTTACTAAAGAGGATATTGTTAAAAATATTGTCTCTTATACAGAACAAGCGTTTAAAATTTTAGATGAGAGTAAGACTGAAATTGTATACAATAACGATTGGCTAGAAAATTTAGGTGCTGCTGGTATGTTGCAACTGGCATCTAATTTGACAGTAGCAAGAATGTTGGAACGTGATGATTTCTCTAAACGTTATGCATCAAATACGCCAATTGCGGTGAGTGAATTTATGTATCCTTTGCTTCAAGGTTATGACTCGGTGCATCTTAAATCTGATATTGAGATAGGCGGTACGGACCAAAAGTTTAATCTTCTTATGGGAAGGCAACTTCAAAAAGCGTATGATATAAAAAAACAACAAGCTGTACTTATGATGCCTATTTTAGAAGGTCTTGATGGCGTACAGAAGATGAGTAAATCATTAGGTAACTATATTGGTGTTACTGAAGAGCCTAAAGATATCTATGCAAAAACACTTTCAATTTCAGATGAGTTAATGTGGCGATATTATGAGCTGCTTAGTGAAAAATCTCTTGAAGAGATAGTAGCCATTAAAGAGAGTGTGCAAAATGGCACACTTCATCCTAAAGTTGCAAAAGAAAATCTAGCTCTTGAGCTTACAAAAAGATTCTATAATGAAGAGTTGGCTACACTAGCTAAAGCAGAATTTGATAATGTCTTTAAATCCAATCAACTCCCAACGGACATGAATGAAATAGAAGTAGAAGAGGGGATCTGGATCTGCAAAGCATTGGTAGATGCGGGCATAGAGCCTTCAACCTCTCAGGCAAGAAGAGACATTAAGCAAAATGCAGTAAGTGTAGACCAGAAAAAGATAAGTGATGAGAAGCTTAATCTTGCGACTGGTGAATATATCTTGCAAGTAGGAAAAAGAAAATTTGCAAAAGTGAAGGTAGGGTAATGGCATTTAAATCTTTTAAAATTGGAAAATACACCATTGAAAAGCCTATAGTTCAAGGTGGTATGGGTGTGGGTATCTCTTGGGATCAGTTGGCAGGAAATGTAAGTCTTGAGGGTGGACTTGGTGTTATATCTGCTGTGGGTACAGGTGTATATAAAAATAGAGCCTATGTTGAAAAAACAGTAGGAAAAGATAAACGACCTCTTGAGGCAATCAATTTCTACTCTTACCCTGCACTGAAGAAGATCTTTGATAATGCCAGAGAGATATGTGCAGATAAGCCACTTGCAGCAAATGTACTTTATGCACAGGTAGATTATGATCGTGTCGTTCAGGATGCGTGTAAGGCGGGAGCAGATATTATTATCACGGGTGCAGGGTTACCTCTTACAATGCCAGAAGCTACAAAAGAGTATCCTGATGTTGCATTGGTACCTATTGTCTCAACAGCAAAAGCATTGAGAATACTCTGTCGTCGCTGGAAAAAAACACACAATAGACTTCCAGATGCAGTCATCGTTGAAGGACCACTTAGTGGTGGGCATCAAGGGTTTAAGTATGAAGATTGTTTTCTTCCTGAAAATCAACTTGAAGCCATACTGCCTCCAGTCATAGAAGAGGCAAAAGAGTGGGGAGATATCCCTGTGATTGCTGCGGGTGGTATATGGGATCATAATGATATTGTTAAAATGATGGAACTTGGTGTAGATGCAGTACAGATGGGAACACGTTTTATTGGTACTGTGGAGTGTGATGCAAGTGAAGTGATGAAACAGATGATCATTGATTCTACAGAAGATACGATCAAACTCTTTAAATCGCCTGTTGGGTATCCTGCACGTGGTGTAAAGAGTAATCTTCATAAAAGCATAGAGGAGGGAACTGCACCTAAAATTGCATGTATATCTAACTGTGTTGCACCATGTCATCGTGGAGAGGAAGCAAAAGTAGTGGGCTACTGTATCGCAGACAGACTCAGTGATGCCTATGATGGTCTGGTTGATACAGGACTATTTTTTACTGGTTCAAATGGCTACCGTCTCAATGAAATCATTACCGTCAAAGAGCTTATGCGTAAGCTGATGGAAGGAGAAGATCAATAAAGTGAAACTTTTTAAGATCTTTCTTTTATTTATTTTAAGTTCAACACTCCTTTTTTCTTCAGTGATTATTTTAAAAAAAGCAGAACTTCAAAAGGGTGAACTACGTCTTCATTTTAACCGTACCTATGATAAAAAACAGATTAAACATTTTGCGTTAACTAGACCATATAGAGAAGTATTTGATTTGAAAAATACCCGTTTAGCCCATAAACGAGTAGGTAAAAACCTCCAAAGTACCCATTGTAGATCACTGAGAATCTCACAATATAAAAGAGATATAGTACGGGTTGTTATTGAGACAGGACGAGCCTATTCGTGTACACCCTATAAACCTATTTTTACACATAAAGACTATCATATCCCTCTACCAAAATTTAGTGTGACTAAAAGCAAGAAGCCTCCATACAGCAAAAAAGTAAAAAAGAAAAGTAAAAAAACATCGTTCATCATTGTTACAAAAGAGAAGATAACACCCAAAAGAGTACATAAGCATGAACTTATTGTAATAGATGCAGGGCATGGTGGACATGATACTGGTGCTATAGGGGGAGGAAAAAGGGAAAAAGATCTGGTATTACAAGTTGCAAAACGACTTGAAAAACAGCTCAAAAGAAAAGGTTATGCTGTCTATATGACACGTAAACGAGATAGATTTTTAAAACTTCCTCAACGTACACGTATTGCCGATAAAAAGAATGCAAAAGTATTTATCTCTATTCATGCAAATTCTGTGCCTAAAAGAAAAAGAAATAAAGTACAAGGGGTAGAGACTTTCTTTTTACAGACAACAAGAGATGCAAAATCACAACGTATTGCAGCCAGAGAGAACAGGGCTGTACTTAAAGGTGCAGGGAGTAAATTGAGTAAAAAAGTCATTGTAGATTCTGTGCTGAATGGTCCAAAGATCGTACAGTCCAATAAGTTGGCGATCGATGTACAAAGACGTATTATGACAAACCTGCATAGTCGTTATAAAGGGGTGCGAGATGGTGGTGTGAGACATGCACCTTTTTGGGTACTTGTAGGTGCAAGTAGACCTTCTATTCTTGTAGAAGTAGGGTATATCTCTCATCCTCGTGAGCGTAAAAGGCTTTTTACTGCACGCTACCAAGAGCTAATCGCCAAAGGAATCGCTGAAGGTGTAGATAATTATTTGGTTAATAGAAAAAAAGAGATAGATTTTTAGGATATAAAATGAAAAGAATACTATTTGGGCTCATAACACTTTTGATGGTGGCTGGATGTGGTAAACCTACGATAGATAGATCTCGTGCACTTATCGTGATCGATGCAGGGCATGGTGGACATGATTGTGGTGCACAGTGTGGAGGTAGACAGGAGAAAGATGCTGTACTTCAGATTGTGAAAAAAGTGAAAACTGTATTGAAAGATGAAGGGTATAGAGTCTATCTAACACGTGGTAGTGATAGATTCTTGACCCTTGGTGAGCGTACACGTATTGCCGATAAATTAGATGCGGATGTATTTGTTTCTATTCATGCCAATGCTATAGCCAATAGAAGCCGTTTTGAAGTGGTGGAAGGGATAGAGACCTATTTCTTACAAAAGACAAGAGATGCCAGATCGCAGCGTATTGCTACGCGTGAAAATGCTGCCGTACTTCAAGGAGCAGATGCATTGAGTAAAAATGTGATCATTGATTCAGTCTTGAATGGACCAAAGATCATCGAATCAAATAAGCTTGCTCTGGATGTACAGCGTAATATGATGCAAGAAGTAAGAAGAAGTTATCCAAATGTAAAGAGTGGGGGTGCAAGACCAGCACCTTTTTATGTGCTAGTGGGTGCAAGTCGCCCCTCTATTTTGGTGGAAACAGGATATATTACCAATACAAAAGACAGAGAAAAACTTTTCAATCCTACCTATCAGACAGGTATAGCAAAGGGGATTGTAAAAGGCGTAAATAACTATTTGGATAATCGTAAAAGAGAGATGGGATTTTAATATAAAAGTGTTGTCAAGAGACAACACTCTACAAATTATTTGTAATTCTTGATTGCTTTTTCTAAGATCTCAGCCGCAGCTTTTTTGTCTTTGAATCCTGCTACTTTTACCCATTTGTTCGGCTCAAGCATTTTGTATGTCTCAAAGAAATTCTTGATGCGGTTAAGTGTGTGCTCAGGTACATCTCCAAGGTCTTGGATCTTTGCATACGTTGGGTCTATCTTCTCTGTTGGTACTGCTAGAAGTTTCTCATCTCCACCACTCTCATCTTCGGTCATAAGTACACCTACAAGACGACATTTAATGTAAGAACCTGCTTGAAGTGGGTAGTCACAAAGTACAAGGATGTCTGCTGGGTCACCATCATCAGAGAGTGTATTTGCAACAAAACCGTAGTTAGCTGGGTAATGCATTGCTGAGTAGAGTACTCTATCTACTTCAACAGCTCCTGAATCTTTGTCTATCTCGTATTTAATATTTGAGTTAAGTGGTACTTCAATGATCGCTTTTACAGCATCTGGACAATCGCCATGTCCGATTTTAGTAATATCCATAAGGGTATCTCCATTAGGTTTAATTTTGAAGATTTTAACATAAAATTCATAAATAGTTCATCAAATCATGGTACTATCTATCATATAAATTTTTAAGTGAAGGATAGTGTATGCAAAAAATTGTTTTAGGATTTCTGTTAATCGTTGGAAGCAGTATGGCTATTGAGTTAGGGAAAGTACCAAGTGCTGTCTCTATAGAGGGTGAAAATGGTGGTAAGATCGATGGTACATCTTGGAGCTCTAAGATGCTTAAAGAGAAAGTACATATTGTTTTTTATGTTGATCCAGACAAGAAAGATCTCAATCAAGATTTGAGTAATGCCTTGAAAAAACGTCACTTTAGCAGAAAAAAGTATGGTTCAGTTGCCATCATCAATCTTGCTGCCACATGGATGCCCAATGCACTCATAGAGTCTAAGCTCAAAAGTAAACAGAAAAAGTTTCCTGATACCACATATGTAAAAGATAAAAAGAAAGTACTGGTAGGTAAATGGAATCTTGCAGATGATAATTCAGATATCCTTATCTTCAATAAAAAGGGAAAACTGATCTATAAGAAGTTCGGAAAGCTCTCTGCTAAAGAGATCAGTTCTGTATTGGCATTGATCGAGAAAAACTTATAGATAATTTTTTTTAAACCAGACATAATATCCTGCAACAAACATAAAACCTATACCTAGGGTAAAGGTGATGGTCTCTAAAGCCATGCCTCCTTTTGAAGCGTAGCCTATGAAGAGTGCGGTAGCAACATTGGAGAGCATGAAGAACATGTCGTTGTAAGAGATGACCCTTCCCATGTACTTACTGTCTGTCTCCTCTTGGATGAGGAGATAGGTGTACGACCAGAGTGTCGTGATGAAAAACCCTGTGATGAAGAGTCCTGCCAAAGCAAAATAGAAGTCATACTCAAGCCAAGACCAAAGCATGATAGCCAACCCCTGTAAGATGAAAAAGTAGTGAAGATTCTCTTTGGAGATCACTGTTGAGATAAAAAATGGTCCGAACATCAAACCCAAAGCCCTTGTAGCATTCATCCATCCTATAGCAAGTGGTACGGCGATGAGTTCTTTGTACTGAAAGTCTGCAAGCAGGGTGATGAGTGCATCAAAAGAGGTCAGACCTATGGCAGCATGAAGTAAAATGAGATGCAGTATCTTCTTTTGTGAGCGGATGTAGGTAAACCCATCTTTGAACATCCCCCAGTTAGACTGTGTATGGAGCGTTTGTTCTAAAGAGAGTTGCAGTCCTATGAGTAGAAGTACTGCAACCGTATAGAGGATAGCATCGATGAGAAATGCCATATCAAACCCTATATAGTAAGTGACTATCCCACCTACTGCCATCCCAAGAGCATAACACAATGACCAGATGATAGAGTGTATCTCATTGGTATTTTTCAGCATCTCTCCACTGACAAGCTTTGGAAAAAGTGCCATCTCTGCAGAAAAAAGCATACTTGCAGCAGAAGAGCGGATAAAGATGAGTATCATAAGTATCCAAACATATTCCAAAGAGTCTATCAGTATAAAGCAGAGGGTCATGGAGATTTCGATAACCAGCAAGATACCCATCAGTTTTTTAAATGCGATACGGTCGATCACCAGACCGATCATTGGAGCGAGTACAACGGCAGGGAGCATGGACATCGCTGCAGTAAATGCGATGGTGAGTTCATCTGCTCCGTAGGAGACCAGCATGGAGAAGATGGCAACCTGAGAGAACCATGTTCCAAAATAGGAGATGAGTTGTATGAGTGAGAGTCTTCTGATGACTGGGTGTTTTAGCGTTTCTATATAGGTCATAGGCTAGGCTTCATCTGTCAGTGTATAGGAGATGTTTTTCTCTTTAAGCAGGTCAACATAACGGGTAAAGGATTCTTGTGCCAAAGTTTGATCGTCTGAAGCCACAGAGATGCTCACTTGCCAAGCGTTGTCTAAAAGTTTCGGGAGTGAAGAGTACTCTACACTTTTTGGCATCTGTTCCATGATCTCTATGAAGATATTCTCTTTACATTTGGCGGTAAGGGTGTGTCTAAAGGTCTCTTTTTTTTCAGGGAGGATCTTCTCTAGTATCTTCTCAACCATCGGGTGGCTCATTTCAGGAAATCCAGGCATGAAGAAAAAGCGGTCATCTAAAGAGAATGCTGGCATTTTATTTACAGGGTTTTCTAAGAGGTTTGCCCCTTTTGGGAGCTCTGCCATTTTGATGGGGTGAGGGTATGCATCTTCTTCCAACTTCTCTTCTATGATCTTTTTTGCCTCAGGGTGTACCAACAGCCTGCCATCTCTTAGTGCGATGGCTGCACATTTTCGTGTATGGTCATCAGGTGTAGAACCGATGCCTCCAAAGCTAAAAAGTACAGGGTTAGGCTGTGAAGCGATGAACTTCAGGGTTTGTACGATGAGAGCAGGGTCATCTTCGATGATGAAAGAGCCTGAGAGTTTATCTCCTTTGGCTGCCAATGCTTTGGTCACAAAGTCAAAGTGAGCATCTTCTCTTCTACGGTTGAGTATCTCGGTGCCTATGATGAGGGTGAAAAATGTGGGTGTTTTGTTCATGGTGTGATTATACGCTATGTTAGGTTAAGAGGTTCTGCTGGGTTTTGCATAAGATGTAGGGTTGGCTTTAGCCGACCAAATATGTCAATAGAAAATTCAGTTGTTTCCAAAATGGAAATAACTGCTAGTGATGGCAAGCGATATAAAACGAGGCTATACAATCTCGATGCGATCATATCTATCGGTTATCGTGTTAACAGCAAGCGTGCCACCCAGTTCAGACAATGGGCAACTAGAGTACTCAAACAGCATCTTCTACGAGGATATACGCTCGATCAGAGGCGTTTGGATGTGATCGAAGAGAAGCAACTCATCACTGATAAAAAGTTAGAGAAGGTTATGCGGGCAATAGAGGATGATTCGCTCCGACCCACACAAGGTATTTTCTATGATGGTCAGGTATTTGATGCTTATGTGTTTATCGCAGATCTTATCAAAAGTGCCAAGCATTCCATTAGGTTAATAGACAACTACATCGACGAAAGTGTTTTTATTCACTTTAGTAAAAATCAAAACATCCAAGTCACGATCTATACTAAAAACATTACCAAGCAACTCAAACTTGACCTTAAAAAGTACAACTCCCAATACCACCCCATAGAACTAAAAAAACTTGATGTCTCACATGATAGGTTTTTAATACTTGATGATGCAGAGGTTTATCATATTGGTGCTAGTCTAAAGGATCTGGGTAAAAAATGGTTTGCGTTTAGCAAGATGGATGTTGAGAGTTTGGGGATATTGGAGAGGTTGGGGTGAAGTAGCCTTGTAGGGTTGGCTTTAGCCGACCAAAAATCTTAATGAAGTATCTTATTAAAATAGATAATATGTTAGCTATAATATAGTAAATTTTTATAAAAAGTCTCATATATTAGCTATTTTCTAGTGGGTATTTCTAAGAAGAAGGTGGAGGCGAATGTGGCGAAGTTGAAGAAGATGGGGTTAGTGGAGAGAATGGGTGACACTAGAGGGTATTGGGAGGTTAGGGTGTGAAGTGTCGATATTTTGAGAAGTAAAGTATTGGGTAGACCCTAATGTTTTAAACCACAAGTTTTGCAAGACCATCAGGGAGAGGAGCACCCATGCCAAGACCACGTTCATCTACAATTATACCTACACCAAAGCCAGAAACCATATTCCCTGAAAACATATTCGTGCCAACCCTAATATTTGAATTATTAATTTCACATTCTGGTAAATTTAATGAAAGTGCAGTAATTGTTTTTTTTCCTGGATTATAGCTGTATAATTCATTATCATTAATAATTATCTTAAATCCATCTTCAATTAATTCATATTGGATATTAGGAGCAGGTTTATCGCCTAAAATCTCAATAACTGCTTCTTCTCCCTCAAGAGAAATAATTGATATTTTATTTTCTTTGTCTTGAAGAACGGCTCTTTTACCCCAAAGTAATGGTATTTCAACATTATTGAATTTTTGTCCACCCATATTTAAATTCATAATTTATCCTTTTATTAGTTCTTTTAAATTTTTAAATCTATCTGTTAAATCTTTATCAGAAATTGTAGGTTTTTCAAAGTTTATAACAACATCTTCATTGAATGCTTTAGAGTCAATCATTATATCTTTAAATTCAATAATAAATGGTTGTTCTTCAACATATTCTATTTTGACACGTGTAGTTATCTCTTGCCCATCTCCAGAATCAAACTTAGCATTACAAGATACAATACTAGTGTTCTCATATGTATCTTTAAAAATTGGTTTTTTTATTGATATAACTTGGGCTCCATCCTGTATTGGAAAATTGCTACTGACTATTTCATTCCAAGCTTTTTTTAATAGTGATTTAATGATTTTTGAAGAGTATGTTTCAATATCTAATGCTTCATATGCCCTCTCAAAACTGTTGCATCTAATAAGATTAACTGTACTTGCTTCTAGATCTCCCCTATGATGAGTATGCACTTCATCTCTGCTCATAAGAATTGTATGGTCATTTTCTCTGGCTATTCTTGTGGCAATTTCCCAAATTATAAGATCTCGCATTTCATCAGATTTAATTTCAGGAGGATGAGGATTTTCCCTAAGGCAAGCTCTTCTATGGGCATTTTCATAATCTGTCATAGTAGGGTTTTCTATATCACAACTTAACCCAATATCTTTTACTAGTTGGATTAGATCAGGATTTTTTATTAAGTTATCTATATTAAAGTTAGATATGGGAATTTGATATTTTGAAAACATTGAAAGAGCATTCTTAAATTTAGACTTTTCTTCATCCACAAATTTACTTTGCTTCTTATCGAACTCTAATTTTGAAGTAAGTGGGATAATAATTTCATGATTATTATCTTTACACTTATTTAAAAAAGTAGTTAATTTATTATGTAGTTCTGTAATTAAAGAGTCAGCATATAATAGGTCAGAGTTGAAGATTATTTTCATATTGTGAGTATAACATAAATGTTTGTATTTTTTTAAAATAGTATAATTTAATAAAAATAGAGGAGTGAGTTATTACTCCTCTATATAATTCTTAAGCTTTCTACCCACCTTAGGATGCTTCAACTTCTTAATAGCAGAAGACTCTATTTGTCTTACTCTCTCACGTGTCACTGAAAGCTCTTTTCCTATCTCTTCAAGGGTTCTGTCACTCTCGTCATCAAGAAGACCAAAACGCATACGGATAACCGCTTTTTCTCTCTCGTTGAGTTGGTCGAGGACTTCGTCTATCTGGTTGTTGAGGTCATCTTTTA
>Ga0256827_10002304_pt1 | contig 12334 bp, 8 predicted proteins | sample CV84metaG_FD_185977 | JGI IMG/M metagenome (GOLD analysis project Ga0256827, IMG submission 185977) | Hydrothermal vent microbial communities from East Pacific Rise, Pacific Ocean - CV84 | ecosystem: Environmental > Aquatic > Marine > Hydrothermal vents | place: Pacific Ocean: East Pacific Rise... | reverse complement strand
AACGTTTATTCGAACTTGATGTACCTGAAATTTTTGATGGTTTAATCACTATCAAAAACATTGTTCGTGTACCAGGCGAAAGAGCTAAAGTTGCTGTTGAGTCTTACGATGACAGAGTTGATCCAGTAGGAGCTTGTGTTGGAATGAAAGGTTCAAGAATTCACGGAATAGTTCGTGAACTTAGAAATGAAAATATCGACGTTATTAATTATTCTAATAACGTACAACTATATATTCAAAGGGCATTAAGTCCTGCGAGAGTTTCTTCAATAAAAATTACTGAAGAAACAAAGCAAGCAGACGTTTATTTAGAGCCAGACCAAGTATCAATGGCAATTGGAAAAGGCGGTTTAAACATAAAACTTGCAGGCGAATTAACAGGTTACAAAATTGAAGCTTATCGTAATGTTAAAGACGATGAAGAAGATGATGTAAATCTTGATGAATTTGCAGATGAAATTGATAGTTGGATTATTGATGCACTTAAAGCGATAGGTTGTGATACAGCTAAGAGTGTATTAGAGTTATCTGCCGAAGAATTAGAGAAAAGAACTGATTTAGAAGTAGAAACTATTGAAGATTTACTTAAAATCTTTAAAGAAGAATTTGAAGAATAGATATAGATTATATATATTTATACACATTTTTATTAATTGTAATAGTAACTTATGGCCAACAAAGGTATAAGATTAATTAAAGCAGCTAAAGAATTTAACGTTGGTATTTCTACCATAGTAGAATTTCTAAGCGAAAAGGGGCACGAAGTTGAGTCTACTCCTAACACAAAATTGTCGGCAGACATGTACGATATTCTTTTAAAAGAATATAAGTCTGATCGTGATTTAAAAAAGGAGTCAACAGAAGTTAGTTTTGGTGTATCCAAAAGTAAACTAGATGAAGAGGTTGTTGAAGAAGAAGAATTAGAAGAAACTCCTAAGGAAAAAGAAATTACTATTCAAGATAATGTTTCGACAAGAGTAAACGAAGTTACTACCATAAAGGTAACAAAACCTAAAGGTGCTAAAGTTGTTGGTAAAATTGACTTAGATAAGCCAAAAGCAAAAAAGCCTGAGCCTAAAGTTGAAGAAAAACCTGTAACAGAAAAAATACCTGTTGTTGAAAAACCTGTTGAAGTTAAAAATGAACCGGTAAAAGTAGAGGCAAAAAACCTGACTGCTGATAGGCAAGGGGAGGACGAAAAATCAGACTCAAAGAAGCCTGAAAAAGTTTCTTCTGATGGGCCAAAGGTTGTTGATAAAATAAACTTAGATGATATTAATCAGAAAACAAGACCTGATAAAAAATCTAAGAAAGAAATAAAAAAAGAAAAGATTCAGAAAAAAGTAGCTGAAAAAGAAATACTTAAAAAGCAAAAAGAAGTTACTGTAAACAAAGTTGAAAATAGCCAAGAAAAGGAAGTTGTTGAAACAGTAAAACCTAAAGATGGTGATAACTTTATAAATACTAAATTCGAAAAATTATCAGGACCAAAAGTTATGGGTAAAATAGAATTACCTAAAACTCCAGAAAAAAAAGACCCTAAAAAGGCTAACGAATTTAAGAAAAAGAAAAAAAGGAAACGAGTTAGAAAAATCGATCCTTCAAAAGTACCTGCACCACAAAAAAATGGAGCAAATGCTAATAATAATAATAACAAAGACAGAAAGAACTTTAAAAAGAAAGATTTCAGAAAAGGAAAATATACTCCAAAAGCTGAAATTAAAGAAGAAGACGTTCAAAAGCAAATTAAAGATACTTTAGCACGTTTACAAAATAAAGGAAAATCTAAATCGGTACGTCACCGTAGAGATAAACGTTCTGATGTTAGGCATAAATCACAACAAAGTGCTGAATTACAAGAGCTTGAGAAGTCAATTCTTAAAATTACTGAATTTGTTTCGGTAAGTGAATTAGCATCTATGATGGATGTTAGTGCAAGTGATGTAATAACAACTTGTATGAATTTGGGCTTATTTGTTTCAATAAATCAACGATTAGATGCAGAAACAATTACCCTTGTTGCCGACGAATTTAACTTTGAAATTGAATTTATTTCGGTTGATGTTCAAGAAGCAATTCAAGTAGAAGAAGACAAAAAAGAAGATTTAGTAAAACGCCCACCAATTGTTACCGTAATGGGACATGTTGACCATGGTAAAACTAAACTTCTTGATTATATACGTAATGCAAACGTAATTTCTAGCGAAGCAGGAGGAATTACTCAGCATATTGGAGCATATAGTGTAAAACTTAAAAATGGTGAAGTAATTTCATTTTTAGATACACCAGGTCACGAAGCATTTACAGCCATGCGTGCCAGAGGTACACAAGTAACCGATATTGCAATTATTGTAATTGCTGCTGATGATGGAATTAAGCCACAAACTACAGAGGCTATAAATCATGCACAAGCTGCTGGAGTACCAATTATATTTGCAATAAATAAAATTGATAAACCTAATGCTAATCCTGAAAAGGTTAAAGAAGAATTGGCAGCAAAAAACTTCCTTGTAGAAGATTGGGGTGGTAAATATCAATCACAAGATATTTCGGCAAAAAATGGTCTTAATATAGAAGAACTCCTAGAAAAAGTAGTTTTAGAGGCCGAAATGTTAGAATTAAAAGCAAATCCAAATAAACCTGCAACGGGTTCAATTGTTGAATCTTCTCTTGATAAAGGTAGAGGTTATTTAGCAACAGTACTTGTAGAAGCAGGTACTTTAAAAATAGGAGATGTTTTACTTGCAGGTAGTAACTACGGTCATGTAAAAGCTATGTTTAACGAACGTGGCGAGAAAATTAATGAAGCTGGACCTTCTATTCCTGCTTTAATTCTTGGACTAGACGGAGCACCACAAGCTGGAGATGTTTTAAATGTAATGAAAACTACATCTGAAGCAAGAGAAATTGCAAACAAAAGATTACAATTACAAAGAGAACAAAATTTACGTTCTCAGAAACATATTACACTTGACGAAATTGGAAGACGTATTGCAATTGGTAATTTCCAAGAGCTTAATGTAATTATAAAAGGTGATGTTGATGGTTCAATTGAAGCATTGACCGACGCATTGCAAAAACTTTCTACCGATGAAATTATGGTTAACGTAATTCATAAGGCAGTAGGGCAGATTTCAGAATCAGATATATTGCTAGCAACTGCATCAGATGCTGTTATTATTGGTTTCCAAGTAAGACCATCGGTTGCTGCTCGTAGATTAGCAGAAAAAGAAGAAGTTGAAATTAGACTTTACTCTATTATTTACGATGCAATTAACGAATTAAGAGATGCTATGGAAGGCATGCTTTCTCCTGAAATTAAAGAAACAATTATTTCTAATCTTGAGGTTACGGAAACTTTCAAAATTACAAAAGTTGGTACAATTGCAGGTTGTATGGTTAAAGAAGGTAAAATTAAGGCAGGTGCTAAAGTACGCTTAATTAGAGATGGTATTGTGGTTTACACAGGTGAATTAGCTGCTCTTAAGCGCTTTAAAGATGATGCTAAAGAAGTTGTTTCAGGACTTGAATGTGGTGTTAGTATTAAAAACTATAACGATATTAAAGCTGGCGATACTATTGAAGCATTTATTGAAACAGAACATAAACGTACTTTATAATACGTTTTTATATAGAAATGAAAAAGGAAGCAAATTTTGCTTCCTTTTTTTGTTAATATACTCAATCCATTTAGCTTTTCGGAAATTTATACGAGTTTCTTTTTTAGACCTATTAGTAATCAAAATTACCTATAAATTCACTTTGTTTTTTTATAGTTATTTGATTATCTATTGGTACAATAAGTATATATTAATATAGGTGGTTTCGAAATTAAATTACTCATACGAATACGTAAACTCAAAGATTTTAGCTTACTATTTTATTTTTATTCCAACTATTAATACATCGTCAACTTGTTCATATTCACCTTTCCATTTCGAGAAAAATAATGAAAGCCGCTCTTTTTGTACTTGCAGAGGAAGCTCAACGGCTAAGATTAGTTGTTCTTTAAATTTATTTCGTTTTAATTTTTTATTATTATCGCCTCCAAATTGGTCTACATAACCATCTGTAAACATGTAAATAACATCACCTGATTCTACTTGAAAAGTTTTGCATGTAAACTCTTGCTGTAATTCGAATATACCTATTGGCATTCTATCACCGTCAATAGTATAAATTTCGTTATTTCGCACAACAACAAACGGGTTATATGCACCTGAAAATTTAATTGTATTTGTGTTTTTGTCAAAAATTAACAGCGAAATATCCATACCATCTTTTTGGGTTTCTGATAATTCTGATTGTGATAAAGCAACAATAATTTTTGCACGTAAATGATTTAGTATTTCGTTTGGTTTTAAATTTTTGTATTTAAGAATAATTTCATTTAATGCCGATATACCTAAAACACTCAATAATGATGCAGGTATTCCATGACCAGTACAATCTGCAACAGCAACAATAATTTTTTCTTCATAATTTGCTGTCCAAAAGAAATCGCCACTTAGTATATCTTTTGGTTTATTTAAAATAAAAAAATCGTCAAAATAAGAATATAGAATTCTACCTTTAGGAATCATAGAATTTTGTATTTTACTAGCATACATTATACTGTCAATAATTTCGGAATTCTTTTTTTCAATCTCATCGCGCTGAGCTCTTATTTCTTCCATAAAAGATTGTAATTCTTCGTTTTGTGTTGCTATTTCTTCTTTGTGTTCTTTTAGTAAAATATTTTTTTCTCGTAAAATATCATTCTTGTGTGTTATAAGGTTATTTTTTTTCTCAATATTTTTAGATTTTAATGTAATATCATCTTGAGCTTCTTTATTATTCTTTAATACGTAAAATAATATATAGTTTATTAGTACAAATATAGAAATATTAGCAAATCTAATAATAAAGTATTGTTTACCCCATAATTCTTTTAAATCTATTTGGCTAAATGATAATGAATAAACTCTATCAGTTAATAACATTACTAACAATAATGAAATCATTACAAAAAAGTAGTAATACTTTTCTTTAGAATAAGAAAATATTAATTGAGAAAATACTCCCAACAATATAGTGTACATTGGAAATAAAGTGTACACATCGGTACTAAAATAATTAAAAAAAACAGGATAATATATCAGAAAAATAATAAATGAATATATAAATATTAATTTTGCTAGTACTTTATATCCTTTTTTATGAATAATATAAGCAATTATTGAAAAAACTGAAATAAATAACAATCGGGCTAAATTCCAAAAATCGAATGGGATATCAAGTAAAATTAATCTAACACTTAATATTAAATATGTACTAAAACTAACTATTGCCACTAAAATACTAAGCGTATTAGTTGATTTGCATTTAATATCATTATCATAACAATTATTATGGTTAATATACTCTTTCATTGTCTATAAATTATTTATAATAACAAATATAGTTATTAAATATTGATAATATTATTAAACTTTTTTTTTATTTTTAATTATTCTGTAAGTTTGAGCTATAATAATATCATTATTTTGTTTAAATAATTCAAATATGCGGTTTGTTTATTTAGCTAATATAATGCTTGTAAGCTATTATAGTAGAGTATTCTTTTAGTTTTGTAGATGTGGATTGAGTATATATAAGCAGCCTTACATGCTGTTTTAGGTACTTATTAATTAACTTTACTATATTTTAATATTAACAAAAAAAGCCCCAAAAGGCTTTTCTTATTAATATAAATTTTAGTTGTTTTTAAGTTCAGTAACAAAATTAGACTATTCATACATGTAATTTATAGGCTAAAGAATGCATTTTTACAAATGGGTATAAATACTCATTAAAAAATTGTCGGTATAATTACTCATTAATTTTTTTGGTTTTATTATGTCATTCGGAGGCAATGCTGTTATTGTATCTTGCATAAAAAACACAATGATAACTAACTCAAAGATTCTCATAGTAGAAGATAATCATGTTATTCGGCAAGAATTATTAGATGTAATGGAAATGGAAAATTACCAAGTTGTTGAAGCTAAAGATGGTAATGAAGGAATTCAACTTGCAAAAGAAAAACTTCCAGACATAATTATTTCTGATATGTTAATGCCAAATAAAAATGGTTTAGAAATGATGAAAGAGATTAAAAGTAATCCTATTACTGAAAATATCCCTTTTATTTTTTTATCTGCGTTATCGGATAAAGAATATATAAGAAATACACTAGATTTAGGTGCTGAAGATTATTTAACTAAACCAATAGATACAAAAGATTTATTGCAAGCAATAAGATTAAAACTTAGAGTTAGTGAAAAAAATGAAGAACGCTTAAATCAATTAAGATTAAATGTTTTAAAGAGTATTCCTCATGAACTACGTACATCATTAAATAGTATTTTAGGTTTTTCATATTTAATAAAAAACGATAATAAAAGACTATCAGAAAATGAAATAAAGCAATTTGCAGAACATATTAACGAAAGTGGAAATAGAGTTTTACACCTTATAGAAAATTATATTACTTATGTTAAGTTAACAACTTTAAGTACTGATAGCTCAAGTATTTTAGAATTGAAAGAAAATTATTGTAATTGCACAAACAAAATAATAAGAAAGTGTATAAATGAGTTATCGTACAATTCAAATGAATATGTACTACAAACTCAAGATGCAGAAATAAATATAAAACACGAACATTTAGAAATATTAATAACAGAAATTATTTCAAATGCCGTAAAATTCTCCGATAAAGGAGGGCTAATAAAAATATCATCATTAATAAATAATAATAAATTGGTTTTAACTGTAGAAAATAAAGCATCAGGTATAAGTCAAAAACAAATCTCAAATATTGGTGCATTTATGCAGTTTAATAGGGGTGTTCAAGAACAGCAAGGGGTAGGAATTGGTTTATCTATTATTAAATTAATCTCGAATATTTATAATCTTGATTTCAATATTAAAAGTGAATTAAATAAATTTTTTAAAATATGCATCTCTTTTAGTATTAAAGACATATAGTTAGTTTAGTTTTTTGTGTTTTTACCGATAATGTTAATTCGTTATCGGTATCTTTTTTTTAATTTAAACATAGTTTGTTATGGGTGAAAGTGGAAAAGCTATGTGGTTTGAGTATAATTAGGGTCTGCTGAGAAGCGTATAACAAATTGTTTTAAAGTTACTTAAACTAAAATGTGCTATTGTAAGTGCAAACTTTTTAAAACATATGTGCTTATAAGTTTGCATTTACAAATGTTAAAATCATAGTTTTATCTTCTTCAATTTGAGGTATGTATATACATCTGCATTTCAGAAAATAAAAATCTAATACACCTCAGAGCTTTTCAGCAGACCCTAATTAAATGCATCTTTGTTAGTTGTAGAATTTCAAAAAATTAAATGTAAATTTGTGAAATACAATAAAAGCTGAATAAATGAAAAATATTGCATTAATTTTTGATTTCGATGAAACACTTGTTGAAGAAAGCACTTCTGCATTAATTGAATCGTTAGGTGTTGATGTTAATTGGTTTTGGAGCGAAAATACACAAGCATTATTAGAAAAAGATTGGGATCCTGTTCCTGCATATATGTACAAGCTTATTGAGCTTTCGATGAATAAAGAACCTGCCCAAATAACAAAACAAAGTTTAGTTGAGAATGGAAAAAATCTTAAATTTAAACCAGGTGTTTCAACACTTTTCAAAAATTTAAAAGAGTATGTTTCTAAATCTGACGAACCTATTAATTTAGAATTCTACATTATAAGTAGCGGAATAGGAGAGGTTATACGTAGTTCATCTATTGCAAAACATTTTACCGATATTTGGGCATCAGATTTTGAATATAATTTAAATGGTGAGATTATTTTCCCAAAAAAAGTGCTTAGTTTTACAGATAAAACTCGTTATATTTTTCAAATATCAAAAGGTCAGATTGGTGAGCAGTTTAGAAATAAACCATATATAGTAAACAATAAGGTTGAACCAAAAGATTTTAGAACAAAAATTGAGAATATGATTTATATTGGTGATGGGCTTACCGATATTCCTTGTTTTTCACTTCTTAAAAAGTATAATGGTGCAACTATTGCTGTTTACGATGCACAAAATATGCAGGCGTATGGTAAAGCGTGGAGATTTGTAAAAGATGATAGAGTTAATAATTTAAATTCGGCAAACTATACTATTGGTAGCGATTTGTATAATTCTATTATAATGGCATTAAATGATATAATTAATAAATAAATTTTGCTTAAAATAAATAACCTAAATATTGGCTATACCCACAAAGGAAATTCTACAAATATAGTTTCCGATATTAATATTACTGCAAATAAAGGGGATTTAATTGCACTTATTGGTGTAAATGGGTCTGGTAAAAGCACACTTATTCGTACTTTATTGAAATTTCAGGATTATTTTTCGGGTGATATTATAATAAATGATAAAAGTTTAAATACCTATACAAATAACGAATTGGCAGAAAATATTAGTTATGTAGCAAGCAGATTAACAGAACAAAACAATATTACTGCAAAAGACTTAATTAGTCTTGGTAGATTACCTTACACAAAATGGTTTGGTATTTTATCTGAAGATGATAAACAAATAATTAATGATGTAATAAATACATTAGGAATAGAAAAACTAGCACACAAACAATTTAATAATCTTAGCGATGGCGAAAAGCAAAAAGTATTAGTTGCTAGAGCATTGGCACAAAATACCGAATTAATTATTCTTGACGAACCTACATCACATTTAGACTTGCCTGGTAAATTTGAACTTACAGGAGTGCTTAAAAAACTTACAGAAGAAAATAATAAAGCAATTATTTTTTCTACTCACGACCTTAATATTGCTTTTGCAAATGCCAATATTATTTGGTTTATTTACGAAAATAAACTTATTTCAGGTACACCAAAACAGATTATTGAAAATCAGAATTTTAGAAATATATTTAAAAATAGTAGTCTGTCGGAAGATGAACAAAACAAAATATTATCTACATTGTATTAATGATGAGCTATTAAAATTATCTTATATACTCCGCTTTGCATAGTATTACAACGCTGTACTTAGGGTCTGTTGAGAAACGTATAACAAGTTGTTGTAAAGTTACTTAAGTTAAAATACGCTATTGTAAGTGCAAACTTTTTAAAACATCTGTGCTTATAAGTTTGCATTTACAAATGTTAAAATCATATTTTTATCTTCTCCAATTTGAGGTATGTATATACATCTGCATTTCAGAAAATAAAAATCTAATACACCTCAGAGCTTTTCAGCAGACCCTACTTAAGTTTCGCTTTAAATTCAAATAATTTGTTATTCTGAACGAATGTGAAGAAATTCTTGTTATTAACCTGAAACCTGAACATCAAAACCAATATTACGAGCCTTTTCGGCAATATTATTTAAATTTTCAATACTTACTTTCTCAAGTGTATCGCTTGGTGTATCTCTCGCAATAGTATATATCATAATTTGTTTAGGTTTTATTTCTGGTAATAAATTTAACCACGCAGTTAATTCTTCCTCAGTTGTATTATCAATAATTTTACCATTATAGCTACCTTTTAAAAACATAGTTTGAAGAATAAAATTACCGTTAAACTTTTTAAAATTTTCTATTACCGATTCTATTTTGTAATGTCCTAAAGGTCCATTTATTTGCTTAATTGTATTGATAAATGCACTATCTAGTTTTAAAATATTCTGTTCTATTTTAGTTAAAGCATTAAAAACATTTTCTTTATGTAACATAGTAGCATTGCTTAATACAGCAATATCAGCATTAGGGAAAATACGATTTCTTATTTCAATAGTTTTATCAATAATCTCCGCAAAATTAGGATGAAGAGTTGGCTCGCCATTTCCTGCAAAGGTAATAACATCAGGCACAAGATTATTTTCTGTCATTTCAGTTAGTTTATTTTCAAGCTCTGAAATTACTACAACTTTATCATGAAAATTTTGCTTTTCTTGCTTGTCTTTTGTCCATCCACATTCGCAATAAATGCAATTGAAATTGCAAAACTTAGAATTATTAGGTAGTAAATTTATACCAAGCGAAACCCCTAGTCTACGACTTTTTACAGGTCCAAAAATTATTTCATCGAATAAAAATGTTGACATTTTTTTATCATTTTATTTATTGAGCAAAGTAAATACATTTTCAGTTAAATATTAGACTATTATTAATGATTCTAATCAATTTTTTATTTACTTTTGTGGTATGCCTACAACAATTGAACATATTTTTTTTAGTTTTATCACTGCTTTTGGTATTACATTTTTATCAATTCCGTCGTTAATAAGTGTAGCCAAAATAAAAAATCTTTATGATGAGCCAGGAGAACGAAAAGTACACACCGAAAGTGTACCTACCCTTGGCGGTATAGGGATTTTTGCAGGTTTAATATTTACAATTACTTTTTGGACAAATTTTTCGCTTTATCCAAAAATACAGTATATAATTACGGCTATTACTATAATGGCTTTTCTAGGTATAAAAGATGATATTGTTGGTTTATCACCATTTAAAAAATTAATGGGACAGATATTTACAGCGTTTATTTTGGTTATTTGGGGCGATTTTAGAATTAATAGTCTTTACGGAATTTTTAATATCGGCGAATTACCATACATAGTAAGTGTATTTTTTACAATATTTACAATTCTTGTAATAATAAACTCATTTAATTTAATTGATGGGATTAATGGATTATCTGGTTCAGTAGGGCTTTTAACATCGTTAATGTTTGGAATTTGGTTTTATATGGTTGACCCAAATTCGCAACTTGCTTTGGTTGCTTTTGCTCTTTCAGGAGCGTTAATTGCTTTTTTACGCTTTAATGTAACTCCTGCAAAAATTTTCATGGGAGATACAGGTTCGCTCTTGCTTGGGACAGTGTTAGCCGTATTTGCTATTGAATTTATTGATATTAATAATACATACAAAGGTGAGTTTCATGTAAATTCGTCGCCAATGGTAGCTATTGGTATTTTAATTATTCCGTTATTCGATTTATTAAGAAGTTTTTCAATACGAATTTTTCACAAAAAATCACCTTTTACAGCAGACAGAAATCATATGCATCATATGTTGGTAGATTTAGGCTTTAGCCATACTGTATCCACCATAGTTCTTTTAGGTTTTAATGTTGCTATAATTACTTATGCTTTCGTATTACAAGATATTGGAAGCTATTTTTTAGGAAGTTCAATATTGCTATTAGCAATTATTTTTTCAACTATATTATATAAAACAAGTAAAAAAAAATTAAAAAATAAATAGATTATGAGACCTTCATATCATCCTCTAACTCTTAACGAGGTAATAATACAACAACAATCTGCCTTTCCTTATGCAAAAGGAGAATTATCGCAATTATTAAGTCATATTGCTGTAGCAGCTAAAGTAGTAAATAAAAAAATTAATAAAGCTGGATTAGTCGACATTACTGGTGGTGTTGATAGTGTTAACATTCAAGGCGAAGCACAACAGAAATTAGATATTTTTGCAAACAACACATTTATTGCATCAATTAAAGCAACAGGAATACTTGGGGGAATTGCATCAGAAGAAGATAATGAAATCGTAATTTTTGATGATGACTTATCATTAAACGGGAAATATGTTTTATGTATGGATCCACTTGATGGTTCATCAAATATAGATGTAAATGTATCAGTAGGAACAATTTTTTCTATTTACAGAAGAATATCAGAATCAGGACAAAAAGTTGTAGTTGAAGATTTTCTTCAAGAAGGAACAAAACAAGTTGCTGCAGGATACATTATTTATGGTTCATCAACAATGATGGTTTACACAACAGGTTTAGGAACAACCAGTTTTACTTTAGACCCTGCAATAGGAGAGTTTTGTTTATCAGAAAAATTTACGGAAACACCTAAAGATGGCAGAATATACTCCATAAACGAAGGTAACTATGCTAAGTTTCCTAGAGGAGTAAAAGATTATTTAAAATATTGCCAAGAAGTTGATGAAAAAACAAACCGCCCATACTCATCAAGATACATTGGTTCGTTAGTTGCTGATTTTCATAGAAACCTAATGAAAGGTGGTATTTTCTTATATCCTAAAACAGAAAGTTATCCTAACGGTAAATTACGACTTTTATATGAATGTAACCCTATTGCATTTTTAGCAGAGCAAGCCGGTGGGTCTGCAACCGATGGCGATGGTAACCGAATAATGGAAATAAAACCAACTGATATTCACCAAAGAGTACCTTTTATTGTAGGTTCTAAAAATATGGTAAATAAGGTTGAAGAATTTATGAGTAAATATTACGAAAAATAATATTTTTAAGGAA
>Ga0256827_10002303_pt1 | contig 12336 bp, 10 predicted proteins | sample CV84metaG_FD_185977 | JGI IMG/M metagenome (GOLD analysis project Ga0256827, IMG submission 185977) | Hydrothermal vent microbial communities from East Pacific Rise, Pacific Ocean - CV84 | ecosystem: Environmental > Aquatic > Marine > Hydrothermal vents | place: Pacific Ocean: East Pacific Rise... | reverse complement strand
CTTAGATATATGTACATTGTACATCCCTAAATAAGCTTGACCGGTTTTACAATAATTTAATTAATTACCATCGGGCAATTATGAGCTAGAAGCTTTTCTTTTGGTCTAAAGTCTAATATCTAAGGTCTTGTTTCTATGCATAACGAATTTTATTCGTAGTTCAAACCTATAGACTTGTAGCCCATAATGGTTTATTTTAATTCTTTCAAAAACTTATCTTTTATTTTATTAAATTCTTCTATATTCTCTTTCTTAACTGGTTCGGCAGGTGGTGCTTCTAATTTTAGGGGGTTTATTGCATATCCGTTTTTGTAAACTCTAAAATCTAAATGCGGACCTGTTGCCAAACCTGTGCTGCCAACATAACCAATAACCTGAGCTTGAGAAACAAAATCTCCTGTTTTTATCCCCGAAGCAAATTTAGAAAGGTGCATATAAGTGGTTGTGTAAACCGAATTATGCTTTATTTTTATAAAATTTCCACCGCCATTATCCCAGCCTTTTTTAATTACTTTCCCATCGCCGATAGAATGCACAGGAGTACCTGTTGGTGCAGCATAATCAACTCCGTGATGAGCTCTGTATATTTTTAATACAGGGTGAAATCTTCGGTTTGAAAAATGAGAACTTATTCTCGAATACTTAAGCGGAGCTTTCAAAAAAGTTTTTCGCAAAGAGTTTCCGTTTTCGTCAAAATAGGTATAAATACTATCTTGTAAAAACCTGAAAGCATAAAAATCTTTTCCTGAATTTGTAAACTCTGCACTATAAATCGTTCCTGTTCCTACTCGTTCTGTATCAACTATTAGCTCGTCATAAATTATTGTAAATTTATCGCCTTTTTGTATGCCGAAAAAATCAATAGACCAAGCATAAATTTCTGACAACTCGTTTGCAAGCATTGGGTCTTCATTTTTATTTACAAAGGCATTCCAAAGCGATGATGTTATTTCTCCGGTTACTTTTCTGCGATTTTTTATTACTTCGTTTTCTCCTAAATAAAGATTTGTACTATCAGTAAAATCAAAAACTACATACTTAATTTTATCTATGGCATACACCATATAATCAAGATGTTGTGTACTGTCTTTTTTTAAAAATGTAAAATATTTATTTCCTGTACGTATTTTTCGGGTATTAAAAACGCTGTCGGCAAGTGCAATTTTAAAAATATCGTTTTGACTAATGCCATAAGGCAAAAGCAAATCGCTTATGTTTTGATTTTGTTTTACTGTTTTTTCTTCTAATTTATAATTATCAATTTCAATTCCATATTTTGTATTCTTTTTAGTTATAATTGTATCTTTAGTTTGCATCACTTTTTTTTGCACTTTTTTATTATTGTTTGTGTTACAAGAAATAAAAATAATTGCCAATAGAATTGAAAATATAATTATTGATTTCTTCATATTTAGATTATTAAAATTATTTATAAATTTTACGTTTGTTTAATGCTCGTTGAAATTTTCTTGCATTTATATTGTGTTGATGCAATGTTGTAGCAAAATTATGGTATCCCGAAAAATCTTCTTTTGCACAAAAGAACACATAATTATGATGTTTATAATTTAATACAGCATCAATAGAAGATATATTAGGTATGCATATAGGTCCGGGAGGTAATCCTTTGTGCAAGTATGTGTTATACGGAGAATTAACCGATAAATGTTTTTTCAAAACTCGTTTTATAGAAAAATCGCCAACTGCATAAATAACCGTAGGGTCGGCTTGCAGCAACATGCCTTTTTTTAATCTGTTTATATAAACTCCTGCAACTATTGGTTTTTCGTCGTTTTTAATAGTTTCCATTTGCACTATTGATGCTAAAGTTGAAATCTGCGATTGGCTTAAAGCAAGTTTTTTGGCTTTAGTTTTTCTTTCGGTATTCCAAAACTTTTTGTATTCTGTTGCCATTCTTTTAAATAAATCTTGTTTAGATGTGTTCCAATACAATTCGTAGGTGTTTGGTATAAACATAGAAATAATTGTATTTCTATTAAATCCGTATTTTAAAATAAACTTATTATTTTGAAGAAGTTTAACAAACTGAGATGAATCTACTTCTAAGTTTTTTGTGATTTTACCTGCAAGTTCAGGAATTGTTCTAACATTATTAAACGAGATATTTACAGGCTCTTGCTCTCCAGAACGTAGTAAATCTACAATGTCGTTATTAGACATATTTGATTTAAGTTTATATCTACCCGATTTAACCTTGTTTATATAATGTTTTTTTTCGGCAACCCATTTAAAACTTGCAATATCTTTTACTAATTTTTTATTCTCAAGAATAAAAACAACATCGTTAAAATCGCTATCTGTGGGAATGTAGATATATTCTTTATCTTTATTAAAAATAATATTAGGATTATAAATCTTGTTGTAAATCAGATAGGCATAAATTGTGGCAAGACTTAATACTATAATTATTATAAGAAAAATTAGTTTTTTCATTTATTTAAATGGGCTTCTATTTATTTTAAACAATATACTTTTTTTATAACTTTACTCTTTTATCTGCACCCCACATTAGTTTATTTCTAAGTGTAGAAAAGAATGATTTTCCATTAAGTTTTATTACCGATATAGTAAAATCGGCAAGTTTTATTTGTAATTCTAAACTTTGGTCGAATGTTTCAGAATTAGAATCTAATGATGCTAAAAAGTCTTTACTTCTACCCGAAACACGCACAGATACTTTTTTGTCGTCGGACAAAACTAAAGGGCGAACTGTGAGGTTGTGTGGAGAGATAGGTGTTATAATAAAGTTTTTTGAATTTGGCACAACAATAGGACCTCCGGCACTAAGCGAATATGCTGTAGAACCTGTTGGTGTTGAAATGATTAGCCCGTCTGCCCAATATGTATTAAGATATTCGTTATCAACTTTCACTTCTATTTTTATCATAGAAGAAGAGTATGTTTTTTGAATTGAGAATTCGTTTAATGCAAAATTAAAATCTTTAAAAAGTCTTCCGTTTGTATCTAATTCTATTAATGTTCTTTCTTCTATTTCGTAGTTTTTATTTAATAAATCGTCAAAAGCTTTGTCAATATCTTCTTTAGATATTGTTGCTAAAAAACCAAGCCTTCCGCTATTTACACCAACTATCGGAATGCCTTTGTCTCTAACGTAAGATGCCGTTTCTAAAAATGTTCCATCGCCACCAATACTTATAAAAAAATCTATATCATTGCTAATATCTTTATAAGAACTAAATAATTGCGGATTTTTTATTTCTAGTTTAATTGTATCTTTTAAAAAAGAATAAAATTCTTCGAACAATAAAATTTCAATATTTTTATTCTTAAACTTATCAAAAAGTCTTATTACAAATTCATTTGTAATATCCTCAAAGGGATGTCCATATATAGCAATTTTCATAAAAACAAAGCTACTAATTATTTTAATATCGGCTAAGGTAATTGTTTTTTTAGAGTCTTTAAAATAATTGTTAATAATTCTTAGTTCTTCTTATATCCCCTTAAATCCGCAAGTCAGGGTTTCACTCTGTTAGTTTATAAGTTGTTAAATATTAATCAGTTTCACTTTAATTTAAATAGTGAAGCCCTGACTATTAATATTTTAAAACTAAATAATTCTTAGTTCTTCTTATATCCGCAGGTTTACTTTTAAAATGCTAATAGTATACATCACTAAATAGGGTCTGCTGAGAAACGCATAACAAGTTATTACAAAGCCACTTAATTCAAAATACGCTATTGTAAGTGCAAACTTTTTAAAACATATGTGCTTATAAGTTTGCATTTACAAATGTTAAAATCATAGTTTTATCTTCTTCAATTTGAGGTATGTATATACATCTGCATTTCAGAAAATAAAAATCTAATACACCTCAGAGCTTTTCAGCAGACCCTAATTAATTACCATCGGGCAATTATGAGCCAGAAGGTTTTCTTTTTTTCTAAAGTCTAATATCTAAGGTCTTGTTTCTATGCATAACGAATTTTATTCGTAGTTCAAACCTATGGATTTGTAGTAGTCCATAGTGGTTTATTTTAATCGGGCAATAAGTGTTTTGTTACCTGCTGTTTTATCATCTAATTTAATTAATATTTCGGCATCAAGAGGAAGAAATAAATCTACACGAGAGCCAAATTTAATAAAGCCAAGCTCTTCTCCTTGTTTAAATTCCATACCTTCTTTAGCATAATATACAATTCTGCGTGCAACAGCTCCTGCAATTTGACGCATTAAATAAATTACCCCATTTTTATTTTCTACAACAACTGTTGTTCTTTCGTTATCAATAGATGATTTTGGGCTGTTTGCAACTAAATGCTTGCCTTTATGGTATTTAAAATATTTTATTATCCCTGCTAATGGTATCCAATTTATATGCACATTATAAGGCGACATAAAAATTGATACTTGAATTCGTTTATCTTTAAAATATTCTTGTTCAATTGTTTCTTCTACAACAACAACAGTGCCGTCTGCCGGAGCATAAATTAAGTTATTATCAAGTTTTTCTATTTCTCTAACAGGTTTACGAAAAAACCGAATAATTAAAGAAAAAAAGACTAATGATATAAATAATAAAATGTAATTAATAGTCTTAATATCAGAATATAAAAATGTTAATATATTGATTATTGAAACCAAAATAAAAACAAAAACTATTGTAGTATATCCTTCTTTATGGATTGTCATTTGCAGTATTATTAAATACAAAAATAATAAATATTTATCATTTATTATAATTTGTTTTTATTTGACGAATAAAATAATATAAACAAATACTATTGGCAATGATAGAAAAACGGCATCAAATCTATCTAATATACCTCCGTGACCGGGCAAAATATGACCAGAGTCTTTTATTCCTATACTACGTTTATACATAGATTCCATTAAATCGCCAAAGGTGCCAAATATTGATATTATTGTAGCTATTATAATTGCGTCTTGTATAGAATAAAAATTAAAATATTTGCTTAAAATTACAGAAATAACTACTGTCATTATCAAACCGCCAAAAAATCCTTCCCAAGATTTTTTTGGCGAAATTCTCTCGAATAATCTTCGTTTTCCTATGCTTACTCCTGTTAAATAGGCAAATGTATCGTTAGACCAAAGCAATAAGAAAAATGCAAGGATTAATTTATTATCGAAGAATTTTTCAATATCAAAAATATTATTTAATATGTCTATATTGTGTAATTTATAGAATGCTAAATAATTAAACATTGAAAATGGTACTGCAATCCAAATTATGCCAAAAAAGGTAAATGCAATATTTTCGAGTGGCTTAGGTGTTCTTCTGTAAAGCTCTACAATGCTTATTAACACAGCAATAGGTACAATTAAAATAAAAACAATCGAACTAATTATATTTGCTGCATTAAGAAATGAAGCTGTAAAAATTAATAAGCCCAAAAACATTCCCGAAAACTTTTGTGGCTCAATTTTGCTGTGTTTTCCAAGTCCATAAAACTCCCACAAACCAAGCATAATAATTAATGCAAAAATAAAATAGAAGAAAAGTGGGTGGAATACTAAGCCAGCGATTAATACGCTAACAAAACCAGCACCTGTTAATGTTCTTTGTGTAAAATTATTCAATTCTCAATTTTTTGTTTGTACAAAGGTAATAAAATATTCTATTTTCTATTTATTCTTTATTATCCATCTTAAAATCTTTAGGTTTATCTGTATTTTGCTTTGTAGAATCGTTTTGTGCTTTTATTTGATGCAAGGTTTTTTCTCCCATATTTTTTACATTGTTTATTTTTTTATCTGGCGGGCTTAAAAACGGAATGCCAAGAGATAACCCTCTTAAAATAAATAAGATACCCATTATCACCATAATAACAGGAATGAAATTATTTATTCTGTTACGTAGTTTTAAACTAATAAAATTACCTGCAATTGTTACAGCTAAAAGTAATGGAATTGTGCCTAATCCGAAAAGCAACATAAATAGAACCGATTCTACAACATTTCCTGTTCCTGCCGAAACTATTACAGCAAAATAGAGTGGTCCACATGGCAAAAGACCGTTTAATAAACCTATCACAAATAAACCTAAAAAGGATTTTGTTGTAAATAAGCTTTTTAAACCACGTTTAACTCCGTTTACAATGCTAAAAAGTCCTTTATCAACATCGTTAGAAAAACTAAAAAGTTTTGGAAAAAAAACTGTAGCAATCATTAGTGTTCCGGCTACAATAGATACTATTTTCTGAAAGCCTAATGTGTTTAAACCATGCCCTAATAACCCAAATACTAAGCCCATTAAACCATAGGTTACAGTTCGTCCTATGTTATAAAGTATGCCGCCTAAAAGTTGTTTTAATTTTGAATTGCCTTGTAATGGGAGTGAGAGTGCAATAGGTCCACACATTCCAACACAATGAAAACTTGTGCCTAAACCTAATATCAGACCTAAACCAATAGTTATTTCGCTTGGTAATTCAGCAAAGCCCATCATAATTGTTTATTTTATAATTAACTGATTTTCGATATAATATTTTAAACCTTTTTTATACCATGTTATATCTACTTTGTATCGTCCTTGTTGCAAACTTTCTTTTTCTACAAATATTAGCTTGTTGTTTTCTTTTAAAAATATTTTAACATCTTGAAATCTATCCGATGGGCGATAAAAATGCACTAAACCAGAATCGATATTATTAAAATTTTTGCCAAAAATAACAAATACTTTTTCGTCTTTCTGAACAAATTGAACGGAATCTGTATAATTTCTTGAGCGTTGAATAGCATCAATTTCTGTTTGGTAATCAACGCCTTTTTTGTAATATTCTTCTTGCACAAGATTAACATCGAAACTAAATGCAAAAAACAAAAAAACTATTCCTGCTGTTACAAATGTTATTATACTTATAAATATACCTGTTCCCCAGTTAAACTTCATTGTATTGTTTTTTAGATTAAAGAACAAAGATAAAATAAAATCGTTCTAATTTAGAATAATTCTTAGTATAATATTAATGAAAATTATAAATTATCTTTGTCAGATTTTAAAATCTTTTATCCTAAAATGTTTTATCTTAATATTTTACGTACAAATGCGACTGTAAAATATGCCATAAGAAATACGCCAACAAATCCTTCAATTCCGGCAATCCATCTATCAATCCCTAAAGGGCAAAAATCGCCATATCCAACAGTTAAATATGTAATTGCACTAAAATAGAACGAGTCGCCAATTATTGAAATTAAATTTTGACCTTCGGAACCCGACAGCCCACCCATGTTTAAAATAGCCATAAATACAAAAATTAAACTAAATGCTGTATAAGAAATAAACATGCTAAGTAGTACACGAATTGGGTCGGTTGCATATAATCCGGCTTTATCAAAAACTAAATTTCTAAACCATGCTGTTGGATAAACCCACAAAAAATTATATTTTTTGCGTTTTAATTGTTTGCTTACAATTACTTTTTCTTCGTGTCTTTTAAATTCTATGTATGCTTTATCTTCGAAATCGTAGGCACCAATATTATTAAAGTTTTCTTTTAAAATAAGAAATTGTTCTGCTTTAATTTCATTTGTCATTTCTTGCGAAGAAATTATTTCTTTCACATTGTTTTTGTACCAATTTATATGAATGCTGCCAAGCAAACGCATGCCATCAAAACGAAACGATTTTATTGATGATTGTTCTTTGTAAGGTTTCATATCAATAATATCTCTGACTATTGTATCCGATAAATCGATGAAATTACAAAATCGTAAACGCAAATCGAAGTAACTATCTAAATGGCAAGACTTAAACGATATGCTTTTAAAAGAAGAGTCTTTAAAAAGAGATAAGTCTGTATTAAATATTGTATTGTCAAAAATTAAATCGGCATTAGAAAAATCTACATTTTCAAAATTTAATTTTCCTGTACCAAAAAATGCTTTTTTCATTGTAAGTTTTCCTTTTGGCAACTCGCAACCTTCAAAATCTATATCGCCGTTACCAAAAACTGTTTTAATAAAATTAACACGACCTTTACTAAATTCAACCATTTTAAAGTTTACATATCCATCGCCAAAATCTACTTTTTCAAAACTTATTTTTCCTTCGCCAAATTTTGAATAATGAAAATCTACCTTACCATTGCCAAAACGTGCAACTTTAAATGAAACATCGCCAGTGTCAAAATTTGTGTTTATAAAAGCAGTATCGCCATCGCCAAAGTCTGTATTAACAAAGTTTACCTCGCCTTTGCCAAACTCTACAAACTGAAAATTTTTATGTCCGGTTTTAAATATAGTATTTTTAAATGAGCTTTTAGTTTCACCAAATTCGGCATTAGAAAAATCTACATTTCCATTTCCAAAATAGCAGTTAGAAAAAATGTTGTTTTGTCGGGCAAGTTTTGAGTTAGAGAAAGATACTTTTCCTTTTATAAACATTGCTCCATTAAAATCTAAATCCTCGCAATTAAAATCTAAATATGAAAAATCGTTGTATGTTCTTGCTTCGAAAATGGTGTTTTTTGCCGAAAACCCAACAATTTCAACTTTTTCTTCGCGAGCTATGTTTTTTTCTTTACGATAATCATAAAAATTAAAATCTTCTATAAAACAATCGTCAATATTTATTGGTTTTTTTTCTTCAATTAATTTGTAAATATCTTTTGTGTTAATAAAACCTAATTCCCAGTAGGCAACTTCGCTTTTATATTCATCATAAAAAATAATTACTGCCTTAGAATTAAATTCAAATCCTTTTTGGTTAACGAACTTTTCGTTTTTAATTTTAACTTTATATGTTGAAAAATTTGATATCATATTTTAATAATTAATAAGGTGTTTTGTTTTCTTTTAGTTTCCAATAATTAAATACTTTTTTAGCTTCTTGGCGTAAAATATTTTGTGTTTTAAGTTTTCTTTTTTTAATTGGCAGTTCTATTTCTTCGTAAATAAATTTATCGCTAAAACCGGCATTTTGTGCATCGGTTTTTGTTCCTGCAAAATAAAGTTTGTCTATTTTTGCCCAATAAATTGCACCTAAACACATAGGGCAAGGTTCGCAAGAGGAGTATATTTCGCAACCCGATAAATCGAAATTATTAAGCTTTTTTGCTGCCAAACGTATTGCATTTATTTCGGCATGGGCTGTTGGGTCATTGTCGGTTGTAACAGAATTTGCCGATTGGGCAATTATTTCTCCGTTTTTAACAATTATTGCTCCAAAAGGACCGCCTCCTTCATCAATATTGCTTTGTGATAAATTAATAGCAGTTCTCAAGAATTTTATGTTTTTATCCAACATTTTTATTTTTTTTCTATGTAAAGATAATAATTATACAGTTTATAAACCAAATTGATTGATTAATTCATTTTATTGATCACAAATGTAGTTAAAACTATGCACTTTTAGTGCATTTCGCTTTCAGCTTCTAAAAAGTAAAAAGATATTAGAGCTTAGACCTTAGATGTCTAAAGTCTAATATCTAAGGTCTTGTTTCTATGCATAACGAATTTTATTCGTAGTTCAAACCTTATGGACTTGTGGTAGTCCATAGTGGTTTATTTTTAATTAATTTAAGTGGTTTCAGCAGCCCCTACTGATCATTTGAAATTATACAATAACAGCTTTAGCCAAAATAATATCTAAAACAATCAAAAATATTAATGCTTTTTTTTAATTTAGGCAATTATTTATGGCTCAAACAAAAACCACATATATTGATATAATATTACCTTTGGCATTGCCTAAGTTATACACTTATGAAGTTGGTAAAGAGTTTATTAATGATGTTGAAATTGGTTTAGCTGTTATAGTTCAATTTGGTAAAAAGAAATTATACACAGGTATTATTAAACAAATTCACAACAAAAAGCCAGAATACAAAACAAAAGAAATTGTTGAAATTTGCAATCCTAAAATAAAAATAAATACTTATCAATTAGAGTTATGGGATTGGATTGCCGATTATTATATGTGTTCGCTTGGCGATGTTTATAAAGCAGCTTTACCTGCTGGGTTAAAACTTGAAAGCGAAACAAAAATCCTTTTAAAAAATATTGATGAGGATATAGAACTGTCTAATAACGAGAAGATTATATTAAATAATTTAGATAAAAACAAACCTCTTTCGTTGGTAGAAATATCTAAATTAACCGAAACAAAAAATCCTATTAATATAATTAACAAGCTTATTGATAAGGATTTAATAGAAGTAGAAGAGCGTATTAGAAAAGAATATAAACCAAAAACTATTGATTTTGTTGAGATTAGCGATAGTATTAAAACAGAAAAAGATGTAAACGCAGTTTTTGATAAATTAAAAAAAGCTGCAAAACAAAGCGATTTATTTCTGAGTTTTATAGGTCTATCAGAGTTTTATGCTAAACCAAAACAAGTAGAAAAATCTGTTTTGCTAAGCAAAGCACATTCATCATCGGCAATTTTAAAATCTTTGGTTGAAAAAGATATTCTTAAAATTGTAAAAATTGAAACCGACCGTTTAATCAATAAAGTTGATAAAATACAGCAAATTGCCAAGTTAAACGAAGCCCAGAAAAAAGCATTTTCACAAATAAAAAAACAGTTTAAAGAAAAAGATGTAGTTCTTTTGCACGGAGTAACAGGAAGTGGAAAAACCGAGATTTATTTACATCTTATAAAAGAACAATTAAAAAAAGGCAAACAGGTTCTTTATCTTTTGCCTGAAATTGCCATTACAACACAAATAATTAATCGTTTGCGAGAAGTTTTTGGCGATATAGTTGGCGTTTATCATTCTAAATTTTCTGATAATGAGCGTATTGAAGTTTGGAAAAAAATTGTTGATAATAAAAAATATAAAATTATTTTAGGTGTTCGTTCTTCAATATTTTTGCCTTTCGAGAATTTAGGCTTAATTGTAGTTGACGAAGAACACGAAAATACATATAAGCAATTTAATCCCTCGCCACGCTATAATGCAAGAGATACGGCAGTAATTTTAGCAAAAATTCATTCAACAAAAGTGTTGATGGGAACAGCAACACCTGCAATTGAAACTATGTTTAATGCAAAAACCGGAAAATATGGCTATGCCGAAATTCTTGAGCGTTTCAATAATTATCAAATGCCCGATATCACAATTTATGATATAAAAGATGCTAAACGCCGAAAGATAATGAAATCGTTGTTTTCCGATTTGCTTATAAAAAAAATAGGCGAAGCTTTAGAAGAAAAAAAACAAATTATTTTATTCCAAAACCGACGTGGGTTTTCGCCATATTTAATTTGCGATACTTGTGGTTGGGTGCCACAATGCGAAAATTGTGATGTTAGTTTAACATATCATAAATTTAACAACAAACTTGTTTGCCACTATTGTGGATATACAATTGGCAAAATTAATAAATGTTTGGCATGCGAATCAACAAATATGCAAACAAAAGGCTTTGGTACAGAAAAAATTGAAGATGAAATTAAAATATTTTTTCCTGATGCAAAAGTTAAGCGTTTCGACCTTGATACAACACGAAACAAACACGCTCACGAAGAAATTTTATCTGAATTCGACAACGGTAAAATTGATATTTTAACAGGAACACAAATGGTTTCTAAAGGTTTAGATTTTAAAAAAGTAAGTTTAGTAGGTGTAATAAATGCCGACGATATGCTAAACTTTCCAGATTTTAGAGCACACGAACGTTCGTTTCAGTTATTAACACAAGTTAGTGGCAGAGCAGGACGCAGCAAGGATAAAGGAGAGGTTGTGATACAAACCCATACTCCCGACCATCATGTTCTTAAACAAGTTATAGAAAATAATTTTGAAGCTTTGTTTAATATAGAAATAGCCGAAAGAAAAGCATATATGTATCCTCCTTTTTGCAGATTAATAAAACTTACAGTAAAGCATAAAAAGAAAGATTTGTTAGAAATAGGTACAGAAATATTTGGCAGAGAACTGCGAAAAGCTTTTGGTAAACGAGTTCTTGGTCCCGACGACCCGCTTATTAATAGAATACAACTTTATTATATCAAAGAAATTGTTATAAAAATTGAAAATGGTAAATCTATTGCTAAAGCAAAAAATTATATAAAACAACTTATTGATTATATAAAAACTAATGATAGATTAAAATCTTTAGTTATTTCTGCTGATGTTGATCCTATGTAGAGCTTGTCTATAAAGTCCGATTTCTGCGTTGTTGCTCAAAATTTAAATCTTCAAATAGTTTAAGAAATTCTAATTTAACTATATGGAATTTTAATAATTGATAATTAGGGTCTGCTGAAAAGCTCTGAGGTGTATTAGATTTTTATATTCTGAAATGCAGATGTATATACATACCTCAAATTGAAGAAGATAAAAATATGATGTGCCTCAGAGCAAGCATAAAACTAT
>Ga0256827_10002302_pt1 | contig 12339 bp, 14 predicted proteins | sample CV84metaG_FD_185977 | JGI IMG/M metagenome (GOLD analysis project Ga0256827, IMG submission 185977) | Hydrothermal vent microbial communities from East Pacific Rise, Pacific Ocean - CV84 | ecosystem: Environmental > Aquatic > Marine > Hydrothermal vents | place: Pacific Ocean: East Pacific Rise... | reverse complement strand
TAAAATTAATCACATTTGATAAAGGCTTTAAAAGGCTTCAAAATATCTCTAAAATTGAGATTAGTATTAAGTCGTAAACTAAACAAATTCTTCTAAACTAATTGTTATATTAAAAAAATATAACAACATATTAACACTCACTATGTTACAATCACACAAAACTATATATATGGATGAGATATGTTTCAAGAATTTAAAATAGACAATTTAGAAGAGTTTCCAAATAGATTGGATGAGCTTTTAAATAGCCAACGAGCTATTATAGATAGCATTACTAATAGTTCAAAGAGTGAGTACTTAGATGTACTAAAGCCTCTTCAAGATTTAGATGAAGAGTTGAGTCTCTTTTTTACTCCTCTTTCTCACCTAAATTCTGTTATGAACTCCGATGAGACTCAAAAGGCTTATGAGAAGTCTTTACCTCTTTTGTCTAAATTTTCTTCAGAGGTAGTACAAAATGAAGAGCTTTTTAAGAAAATAGAACAGATAGAAGCTTTAGGGGATGAAGCTAAAAAAGTAGTGAGTAATGAAGTTAGAGACTTTGTACTATCTGGTGCTAAATTACCTAAAGATAAGAAGCAAAGAATGGAAGAGATCTCTCTTAAGCTCTCTGCTTTGTCTAACAACTTTTCTCAAAATCTACTAGATGCAACAAATGAGTTTGAACTTATTATGGAAGATGAAAAAGATGTAGAGGGTATGCCAAAGTCTGACATTGAGTCTGCAAAAGAGGTGATTGATGGTAAAGTGGTATATAAATTTACACTTCAAATACCATCTTACCTTGCTTACATGACTTACGGGGTAAACAGAGAACATAGAAAGACTATATCTAAGGCATATAGTTCAAGAGCCACTAAAAATGAGAAAGTTATAGATGAGATATTGGCTCTAAAACAGGAAAAGGCTAAACTTTTAGGTTTTGAGAGTTATGCACACTATGCACTAGAGACAAGAGATGCATCAACTCAGGAAGATGTACTTAATTTTTTAAACAATTTACTAGATGCTGCACTACCTCAAGCTAAAAATGAGTTAAAAGAGTTAAAAGATTTTGCTAAGGCTTTAGATAATTTAGATGAGCTAAAAGGTTATGATGTTGCCTACTACTCAGAGAAGTTAAAAAAAGAGAAATTTAACTTTGATGATACTATGACAAAACCATATTTTGAACAATCTAAAGTACTAAATGGTATGTTAAATATAGTCTCAGAGTTATTTGATATAGAGTTTAAAAAAGCTACTGTTGCAACTTGGCATGAGTGTGTTAAGGTTTTTGATATATTTGAGAGTGGTAGATTATCTGGACGAATATATTTTGATTTAGAGGCTCGTAAAGAAAAAAGAGGTGGTGCATGGATGAATGACTGGGAGACTCACTATGAAGATGCTAATGGTAGAGAACATTTAGCTTCTGCATTTGTAGTTTGTAACTTCTCTGCTCCAACTAAAACAACACCTTCTCTACTTAGACATGATGATGTAGTAACTCTATTTCATGAAATGGGTCATGCTATTCACCACTTACTTGGTAAATGTAAAGAGCGTTCAGTCTCAGGCATAAATGGAGTGGCATGGGATGTAGTTGAGTTTCCATCACAATTTTTAGAAAATTTTGCTTATGAAGAGGCTATTTTAAAACGCTTTGGTTTTCACTATGAGACAAAAGAGCCTATACCTCAAACTCTCATTGCTAAAATTAAAGAGACTAAAAATTTCCAAGCAGCTCTAAGTATCTTGCGTCAGGTTGAGTTCTCTTTGTTTGATTTTCAACTACATCAAAAACTCTACCAAGGCAAAGAGGTTCAAGCTTTACTAGATGGTATAAGAGAGAAAACAGCTCTACTAAAAGTACCTAGTTATAACAAGTTTCAACATGGTTTTGCACATATCTTTGCAGGTGGATACGCTGCTGGTTACTACTCCTACAAGTGGGCTGAAGTGTTGAGTGCAGATGCATTTTTTACTTGCCTAGATGAGAAGAGTGGGTTTAATGATGAAAAAGCAAAAGGTTATAAAAAACTTATACTATCAAATGGTGGTTCTAAAGATATGAGTGAGCTTTATAAAGAGTGGCTAGGTAGAGAAGCTAGTGTAGATGCACTAGTTAAACTCTATGAGATAGAGTCGTAACACTATGAGAGAGTATCACCTTTTAGCTTTAAATATATTAGTGATTTTTATCATCATTTTAGCTGGTGCATACTTTAGCCCAACATTTTATGAGCAGAAAAATTTTCTTGAACTTTTTGTTCTTTTGGGTAGTGTATTGTTTATATTTTCAGCTCTTGTTGTATTTGTAACCATAGGCTTTGGCTCTTTTACCATATATTTAGCACTATTTCTAGCAGCTGTTATGGGCATATATGGCATAGAGGGGGCATTACTTATTACTTTTATGATCTATATTGTCTGGGGTTCTATTTTTGCTATGGAGGTACTTCTTTTTTACAATGGATTAAAGTCTGCTAAAGAGTGGTTTGAGCAGAGGTATACATATAAAACATTTAAAAATGAGTACTATGCTTTTTACCCTATGCTTTTTATAACTTATATTTTTTTAGAGTTTATTCCTAGTATAATTTACAAAGAAGAGTTTTTAAGATTTAAGCCATCAAATGTTTTAGAGACTATGGAAGATATTTTATAATGTGTAGTAATAGGACAAAACATAGTTACGATACCATTGTAGTAGGGGCAGGAATAGCTGGTTGCTGTAGTGCTTATATGTTACAAGAGAAAGGACAAAAAGTACTTTTAGTAGATAGATCAACTGTTGCAGCATCTGGTGGTTCTGGTGCAGCTGGAGCATTTGTATCTCCTAAAATTGGTAAAGGTTCAGCTCTTCAAACACTGACCAATGAAGCTTTTATGTTTGCTAAAGATTTTTACTCAAAAAACTTTCCTAAAGACTTTTACCAAACAGGTGTTATACGCATACCTAAAGATGAGGATGATGCTAATAAATTTTCTGTATATGAAGAGTTTAATAGTAGCCAATATAGTTGGGTAAGTAAAGAAAAGTTAGAACAAATAGGAGTCAACAACTCTAAAGATAGCTTTTTATTTGAAGATGCTGGGGTATGTGATGCTCCTAAAATGTGTGAGAGTATACTTAGTAAAATAGCTTTTAAACAGTTTGAAGTAGACTCAATAAATCAATATAATGAAACTTGGATACTTGCTAACTCTAAAGGAGAAACTATTAGTAGCAAAAATATTATATTGGCTACTGGTTATGAAAATAATATATTTGAGATGAAATATATGGGTATCAGAGGTACTTGGGGTTCTCGTGGAGACTACTACTCGAAGCTTAACCTTACAGTAAGTATGCATAAAAGTATTTCAATATCAGCAAATATAGATGGTTTAGTAAAAATAGGTGCAACTCATAATAAATCAAAAACCCCATGTAAAGTTTGTAATGGTAACCCACTAGAGGGGCTTTTTTCTACAGCTACTCAAATGGTAGATACAAGTGACTTTAAAATAAAAGAGATATTTTGTGGAATGCGTTCAGGCTCTAAAGATTACTTCCCTTTAGTAGGAAAGGTTATAGATGTAGAGTTTATGTTAAAGACTTACCCAAATTTACTAAAAGGTGCAAAACCACCATTAGAACATATCAAAAATATATATATTTGTAATGGTCTAGGAGGAAGAGGTTTTGTATTTGCTCCACTAATGGCTAAGTTGTTAGCAGAGCATATAGTAGATAAAGAACCTATAGATATAAGAGTAGATCCAGATAGACTATTTTTAAAGTGGTGTAGAAAACATAGAGGCTAAAATAGCCCTTGTGTTTCATCTTCTATAATTTCACAACTCTCATTTAATTTCTCACAAAGGCTCTCTTGACAACTCTCACATAAGTATCGGTAACTTTGCATATCGTAATGGATAATATCTCCCTCTTTTAAGTCACTATAGCACTCTGCACACATGTTTGTTACACGCATAAGTAAATCGGCTGTTGCTACTTGGCTAACAAAACATGTACTACTCATGGTTAGCCTCTATTTTTATTATCATCTCTTTAGCAATATCTATTGTACTATCTAACTCATAAGCCTTTTTATAGCCAATTAATGCTTCATCCTTTCTACCTAAATCATAAAGTGTATTTGCATAATTAAAGTGGTGTGGTGCATAGTCTGGATCTAGCATAATAGCTATTTCATGATATTTTTCTGCTTCTTCATTTTCATTTAATTTATGTAAAACATTAGCTAGTGAGGCATTTGCCATATCATCATTTTCATCTTGTTTTAGTATCTGTTCATAGCACTCTTTAGCTCTATCATACTCTTCTAATTTGGTAAATACAAAACCACTTTTTTGCAATATTTCTATATTTTCTCTATCTATGATTAAAGCACTCTGTAGAGCTTTTTTAGCTTCATCAAAATTACCTTTTTCTACTGCTTCATCTGCCATAGCAGATAGTTGTTCTAAGCGAGATGGCTCTACTTTTGGTGTTGAAAAAGTTTTATCTGGACGATTAATACCACCTATCTGCTCATCTGCTCTTTTAGCTTCAAAATCTACACCTCTTTTTGGGTATGAGTCTGAAAAAAGTTGTTTAAAAAAAAGGTATAGTATGCTACCTGCAAGTATAAAAAGGAAAAGTTGAAATATTGACATTGAATCTCCAAAATTGATTTAGGAATAATAGGGTAAGTTAACTTAAATACAAAGAAAACTAGAGTTAATTTTTAGATAATTGTGAAGCTATTTTAGCTATTTCAATATCCATCTCATCTTTTGTGTCAAACATAAATGTATGTTTTTTCTCATCTTCAAGATGTATAAATATACCAAATCCTACAACATCAACCTTATCTTTTGCTTCTACTTCAAGCCACTCTAGGCTAACTTGTGTTGTCTCATCCTCAAAACCTGTCTTTACAACAGCAGCTGGATATAGTTGAATAACCTCTTTAGAATTAAACTCTTTATCTTTTATAGTAATAATCATAAAACTATTATAGTATAATTTCTTAAAATATATGGAGTTTAATAATGAATTTACTAGAACAAGTTAAAAATGATATTAAAGATGCAATGAGATCTAAAGATAAAGTGAAAAGAGATACTCTTCGAAATATTCAGGCATCTGCAAAGCAGATAAAAGTAGATGAGAGAAGAGATGTTACCGATGCTGACATGGAAGCTATTATGGTAAAGTACTTAAAACAAAGAGAAGATGCTAAAGCACAATTTATAGAAGCAGGTCGTGATGATTTAGTAGAAAAAGAGAATGCAGAAATAGCAATAGTAAAAACTTACCTACCTGAGCCTATGGATGATTCTGAACTAGAGAGCGTACTAAAAGAAATCATAGGCTCAGTAGAGGCTACTAGTATGAAAGATATGGGTAAGGTTATGGGTGCTGCTAAAAGTACCATAGGAAGCCGTGCAGATGGTGGAAGAATCAATCAAATGGTTAAAAAGTTACTAGGTTAAACCCTAGTAAGCTTTTTAGCTAATATTAACCATACTTAACAGCTCTTATTGCCTCTGTAATATCATCTTGTCGCATAAAGTGTTCACCTACTAAGAAAGCATCTGCTCCCATTTTAGAGATCTCTTTTACAGTTTCATGGTCATTAATGCCAGATTCGGCAACTATAATTTTACTATTTGGTATGAGAGGTATTAACTTCTCTGTTAAACGCATATCCATCTCAAATGTTTCAAGATTTCTATGGTTTATACCAATTATTTCTGCTCCTGCAAAGATGGCTTTAACTAAGTCTGTTTTATTATGAACTTCTACTAAAACATCAAGTCCCAAGTGTCTTGCATATTCATAAAGTTCTTTTAACTCTTTTCGTGATAGTGCCATAGCAATAAGTAGTACATAATCAGCACCATACGCTAAGGCTTCTACTAGTTGGTACTTGTCCACTATAAAATCTTTTCTTAGAAGTGGTATACTTACATAACGACGAACCATACCTAGATACTCTGTGCTACCTTGAAAGAAGTGAGGCTCTGTTAGTATGGAGAGTGAGTCAGCTCCACCTTTTTCGTAGGCTTGTGCAATATTAAGTGGATCAAAATCTTTACGAATAACTCCTTTACTAGGACTAGCCTTCTTTACCTCTGCTATGATTCTGTATGGGTTCTCTTCTGTAGAACGCAATGCACTCTGTACATCTTTAGGTACAAAAGGGTTAAAAGCTAGTGAGCGACCTAACCACTCAACAGGATAATCTTTTTTTCTTTTTTCTAAATCTTCTTTAGTTTTTTTAATAATTTCATCTAAAATTTTTGCCATATTATTTCCATTTCTTTGGTTGTGTAGAATTATATCAAAAGTGACCTATTTACAATCTTGTATAGCTCTCCAATGTTTTGCAATTTCAGGTTCATCTAATCCCTCTAGCTCCACAACTCGTTTCATCATATCATAAGCCTCCTTACAAGAGTTTATTTTATAGTGTCCCCAAGCCAATGAATCTAAATAATAGGTATTATTTGGTTGCTGAATAAGTGCATCAGATATAATTTTCATGCCTTTTCTTATGTCTATACCTTTATCTATAAGAGTGTAACCATAATAGTTTAAATATATACTATCGTCAACACCTAAAAGAATAGCTTTATCAAAATACTTAATGACATCTTTTATCATCTTCTCATCATTTTTATTTTCTGCTTTTTCAAATATAAGTATGGCTTTTTCTGCTAACCATATTGGATTATTGTCTTTTTTATAAAAGTGAGATAAAAGATTTAAGGCTTTATCAAAATCTTTTCGGTTTTTATATAAATCATAAAGAGTTTCATTTAATTGATTACTCTTTTCCAAAAATTTTATTGCTCCATCAATGTCACCTTTATAGGCATAAGCTTCTATAATTTTAATTAAATATTTTTCATCATTACTATTTTCATATAGAGCCTTATAGGTATCTAATATACCATCTATATTGTTATCTTTTATATATAAAGATATAAGTTGAAAATATAATTCATTAGATACTATAATATTAATGCGTCTATGTGTTTCTAGTAGTTGAATGGCTCTCTCTCTACTATTTGTATATTCATCCATTATAATAGACATACGCAAAAGTACACCCTCATTTAATGACTTTTCATAAGCACTCTCTAACAACTCAACAGTTTTGTTAAACTCCCCTGAGTACATATATGGATTTGAGGCTAAATCTAAATCAACAGCCTGTGTTGAGAGTTTTAAAAGATACTCTGCTTCTTTTTTAGATTCTTTAATTTGTCTATTACTTAAATACAAAGGTATAAGTAGACGCTTAGCTTCTATTTCATTTGGGTATTTTTTATCCCATGCTTTTACTCTCTCAAGGGTATGTGCTATGAATGTATTTGACATTAAAGCTGATTTAGCTTCTCTAAATAAGTAATTTTTTAATTTTGTATTGTTATATAATTTTTCATAAACTTCTCTGCTATTTTTATAGGCTCTAATATTATCAAAAAATAGACCTCTAATTATAAGTTCATCTTCTGAAGTAGCATCTACTTCTATGGCTTGGAGAGGTGTATACATAAACATATATATGCTAATGAGTATTAGTATTATACGATTGCGGGACACTCTTCTCTTACCTCATCTTCATTGTTTTTAAACTGTTCCCAAAATGGGAATGTACGGCATTGCCTTGGACGAACAGGATATATGGAACATCGCTTAATTGATTCATCAAAAAATATACATGCAAAATTATCTTTATCTAATTGTTTCTCTATTAGAGAATAACGATGTTTCACTTTTTTAAGATACATTATAGCAAAATCTTCCACACTTAAGTTAACAAACTCTGCCATTTTTACTATTTCATCATATTTTGCCCAAATATAACCACTCTCACCTGTACAGCAATGACCACCACAAGTTTCACATTCAGATGGTTTAAACTTGTATGAATATCCTTCTGATTCTATTAATTCCATATTAAAAATCACCTTTTATACTATTTGTATTTGCTCTATTAAATGCTTTTCGGGCATCGTCTCTGTAACTGTTTTTATCATCAAAAACTACAAATGGAGGAAGTATTTGTGTCATAGATTTTGAGTTATTTCTTGCTGCAATCATAACTAGTTTAGAGTCTCTATTTAGCTTAGAATGAACAAACTGAATTTTTTCAGGATTTATTTTATTTATCTTTAAATGATGTAAAAGTATATCTATTTGCTTAGCATCATAACAAAATATAAACCAACCTTTTGGTTTTAAAAATGTTTTAACTCTCTTTATAAAATGCTCTATTGGAAGATGATGAGCATAGCGAGCTATATTTAAATGTGTATCTTTACTTTGAGTTACAGCAGAGTCATAAAATGGTGGATTTGAAACTATAAAATCATACCTATCTTCTGTTTTATGCTCTTCAAAATCTCCTAAATATACTTTTGTCTCTAAATTGTTTAATAAAAAGTTATGTTTAGCATAATTAAGCATTTTCTCCTGCTTGTCTATAATACTTGTTTTTAAAGAAAAATCACGACTTAAGAGAAGTGAAATTATGCCAACACCACAACCAACATCAAGAAGCTCACCTTTTGGTTTAAAGTGACATATAAAGTCATATAGAAAAATAGAATCACTGTTGTAGCAGTAGCCACTAGTTGGTTGATATAGAAACAAAAATAATAACCTTTATAAAATATTATCTAATTTTACAACAATTTGAGTATAATCACGATTATGAATGAAGAATTAGAAAGACTACTTAATCCAGAATCAACAGATTTTTCAATGATAGACTATGAGTGTTCATATCTACCAGAAAAACAAGTAAGAATGAACTACAAATATGTGGATCAAGCTTCTAAAACATTTACAACAGCTGTAATTCACAGAGGATGGAGACGCTTTGGAAAATACTTCTTTCATCCTGTATGTAATGGATGTAATGAGTGCAAAAGCATTCGTATAGATGTAAACAATTATAAATATACAAAATCTCAAAAAAAATCTATAAAAAGAAATACAAATACTAAAATCATAGTTCAAGAACCAACACTTAGCACTGCTCATATAGATTTATATAATAAATATCATAAATTTAAACAACAAAAAGACAAATGGAAACATAGAAATATATCTCAAAGTGAATATCATGAAAATTTTGTAGCAGGAGCTAATAATTTTGGAAAAGAGGTACTATATATTGTAGATGAAAAACTTGTAGGTGTAGATCTCATAGATATTTTAGATGATGGAATATCTTCAATATATTTTTACTATGATCCAGATTATGCAAGATTATCTCTAGGAACATTTTCTCTACTATATCAAATTAAATTAGCAAAAATTTTAGAGTTACCTTGGGTATATTTAGGATATTGGGTAGATGGGTGCAAAGCATTTGCCTACAAACCAAACTTTCAACCTCAAGAGATTTTAGATGGTTTTCCAAATATTAATATAGAAGCAAATTGGGAAGAGTGGAATGAAAAAAATAACAAATAACCTTATAGTTTTACTACTTTTAAGTCTATATGCAAATGGATGTAGTGATGGTAATAGAAAGTGTCAAGGTACAAATGACACTATAGCAAATTCTGAATGTAAAGAGAGTAATTTAAGTCTACCTATTTTAGATGATTGTCAAGATGGTGTTAGACTTGTACAGGGTAATTCAGAGTGTGTAGATGCAGATGAAAAAGCTTTAGTAGAGTTAAACAGCAACTCTACATGTTCATTTGGTTTAGTACCACTTCAAGGAGGAGGATGTACTTTTTCAAGCTCCATTAACCCCATGTTAAATGTAAATTGGTACAAACCTTCTATAGATACATCTTGGCAGTGGCAATTAAATGCAACTGTAAATAAAGAGTATAATGTAGATATATATGATATAGATCTTTTTAATTCATCAAAAGAGCTTATAGAAGAGCTTCAAAATGATGGTAAACGAGTTATTTGTTACTTTTGTGCTGGTAGTTGGGAGTCATATAGAAGTGATGCCGATGATTTTCCAAAAGAACTGTTAGGTAATGTACTAGATGGTTGGGAAGATGAAAAATGGTTAGATATTCGTAATGAAAAATTAATAGCAATAATGAAAAGACGACTTGATTTGGCAGTAGAGAAAGGTTGTGATGGTGTAGAACCAGATAATATGGATGCTTATCAAAACAGTTCAGGTTTTAACTTAACAGCTAAAGATCAATTAGCCTATAATAAATTTATAGCAAATGAAGCACATTCACGAAAACTCTCTGTAGCACTTAAAAATGATTTAAATCAAATTGTAGAACTTGAACCATACTATGATTTTAGTATAAATGAACAGTGTTATGAGTATGAAGAGTGTAGTTATCTACAACCATTTATAGATGCAAACAAACCAGTACTTACAGCAGAGTATGCAGATAGATATAGACACAATACAGATGGAGCTAGAGATACCTTATGTAGTGATACTAAAAATATGAAATTTAAGACTTTAGTATTAGACTTAAATCTTGATGATAGTTTTAGATATGCTTGTGATGATTAAAATCTATTCAACATATCAATAGCTTTATCTATGTTAATTACACTTAATTTATTGTTGTTTTCTATAAGAAATCCCAATTTGCGAAGCTTATTTAAACCATCATCTACTTCAAAATCTATACTTATATTGTAGACCTCTTTTATATAACTCTCTATAGCTATATCTAACTCTTCTACACTCATTACTTTTTGATGATGAGATAAAAACATATAAACTAATAGTGCCTCTTTACTCTCTTCATCTTGAGCCATACCTAACATGTAACTTAATGCTCCTGCATTATTATCTAAGTTATGAAAATATAATTTTTGAGATAGTTTAGCTAAATAGTGAGTTCTTCTTGAAAAAACTTCTTTTACTTGTCTCCACAATATACCACCAAAAGCCCCTATTGCCATCATAGCAGATATTGGGTCTATAGTTGCAGCACCCAATTTTGCTACTAGTGTTGTACCACCACCTACAGTACCACCTCCACCAACTGTACCTAATTTTACTTTATCAAATAGTGTCATTTTTACTTTAGTATTTGGAAATAACATCTCTAAATCTACATGAGGAATATTTTTAAAAAGTTTAATATATATATTTTTATTGGTTTTATCTCTAATAAGTAGTGGTTTTTGTTTAGCTAATTTTTCTTTAATTTTCTCTACATCTTTCCCCTCTTTATCTGCTATCTCTTTAGCTCTAGTATCTAACAGTTTTGGTTTTATAAGTAAAAATAGTCTACGATATACAGGTTCAGATATGCTCTTTTTAGATAGGTACAATTTTTTAGGATCAGCTATTTCATCTTTTCGTATGGACTCCCCACGAAAATATAGTTGTATTTCATCAAAGTCTTCAAAGTCTACACTTACTTCAACCCCATAAGGAGATGTCTTATTCATAGTCTCCTCTAAAATCTCTTTTGTCAATACTTCATAGTTTGCATGGTTAAGTATTGGTGCTATTTGTGCATATAGCTCTTGCTCCTTTTTTATATAAATATCATCACTCATTTTTATGTTTGATACTACATCACTATCAGGATTAAATGGTTGATAACTATGCTCAATTTTTATTAAATCATTATAAAACTTTTTATAATAGTAGTAATGAAGTACCTCTTTAAACTCTATATATTTATCTCTATTTTTACTATTGAAATAAAGTAATAGACTATCAAGTAGTTCATCATACGAAATAGGTATAAATCTCTCTTTAATTGTATTATCATAATTTATTTGCATTTAACTCTCCTAAATTGTAAAAATCTTCTCTTATTATTTAAAGTAGATTTAATTTTTACTCTATAATTCCTCAAAGATTTCCTTGACATCTATGGTTTCATCTAGGCAGGATACAGGCATTTTATCATCTGTACCATATACTCCTACATATAGGTATTTACCATCTACAAGTTCAAATTTATCTACTAATTTATACTCAATATTTACTAAAAAGTATTCACTTATACCACTAGCTTCATATAGGTCTTTTTTTATGCCTTTATCTTTGTATGCTGTAGATGGGGATAGTACTTCAAATACTGCACATGGTAACTCACTATTACAAAAGAGCATTACATCTGGTTGTACTACACTAGTTTTAGCATTTACAATTAGTTTTAAGTCAAATGGGGCTACTCTTGGTAGACACTTCTCTTTACTTTTAGTAATAGTTTTAAAAATAAATGCTAAATTTAGTACTACATCTTGATGAGAAGCACTAGCTCCTGCCATCATGTATATTTTGCCAAATATAAGTTCTACTCTCTCTTTAGTACTTTTATCTATATCTACATAATCTTCATAAGAGTAATTTTCTAATTTTAAAGCCTCTTGCATCTTAA
>Ga0256827_10002301_pt1 | contig 12341 bp, 8 predicted proteins | sample CV84metaG_FD_185977 | JGI IMG/M metagenome (GOLD analysis project Ga0256827, IMG submission 185977) | Hydrothermal vent microbial communities from East Pacific Rise, Pacific Ocean - CV84 | ecosystem: Environmental > Aquatic > Marine > Hydrothermal vents | place: Pacific Ocean: East Pacific Rise... | reverse complement strand
TTCTGGTTTGCCAATCAGGGTGCCGAAGTCATCTTCTGTCTTCTAATTATTGTCTATGTCTGGTTAATGAATCGACTCGATCGTAAATTTGATGTTTTTGAAGACTGAATGGTGGCATAAAATCTTTGACCCTCTCTGTGCTGCCGGTGCAAAGGATCCTGCAATGGGGACGTTCCATCCATGAGTATTACAACCTGGACCTGGATTCTTGTCGGTGTGACGTTTGCGATCTATATCTTGGTTGCCATCCGTGCCCGAGCTGTGTCAACAGGAGCCTTTTATACCGCTGAGCGGACCATCCATCCTATTCTGAATGGTATGGCAACCGGAGCTGACTGGATGTCTGCCGCCTCATTTATCTCAATGGCGGGGATGATCTCCTTTATGGGGCGCGATGGCTCGATCTATTTAATGGGCTGGACCGGGGGGTATGTATTACTCGCTCTGCTTCTGGCTCCCTACCTGCGCAAATATGGAAAATTTACCGTCCCAGAATTCATCGGTGATCGCTACTATTCGCAAAGTGCCCGGGTTATCGCCCTTCTCTGTGCTATTTTCATCTCCTTTACCTATGTCGCCGGACAAATGCGCGGGGTTGGAGTGGTTTTCTCACGATTTCTCAATGTTCCAATTAATACTGGTGTCGTTATCGGGATGTGCATCGTATTCTTCTATGCCGTCCTTGGCGGGATGAAAGGGGTTACCTATACCCAGGTCGCCCAATACTGCATCCTGATCGTTGCTTACATGATTCCTGCTATCTACATTTCTATCATGCTTACCAACAATCCAATCCCTGCCTTTGGTTTTGGCAGTACAGTCAGCCAGGGGGGGGCAGAAATTCTTCATGATGCATCGACTCAGGGGAGATATCTCCTTGATGTTTTAAATGGAATCCACAAAGACCTTGGATTCAGTGAGTACACATCCGGGGTCCGGCCGAAAACCGACCTGTTTTTTATTGTTCTGGCTCTAATGGTTGGTACCGCAGGACTTCCCCACGTGATTATCCGTTTCTTCACTGTTCCCAGAATCAGAGATGCACGTGCTTCGGCAGGTTGGGCACTATTTTTTATCGTTCTCCTCTATACCGCAGCACCAGCTGTTGCTGCCTTTACCAGAACCAACTTTATCAAAACCGTACACAACGTCCAGTATGAGCATGCTCCGCAATGGCTTAAAAACTGGGAAGCAACCGGACTGATTGCCTGGGTTGATAAAAACGGGGATGGGATCATGCAGTATGGTCCGGGTAAAGCAATTGCCGGAAAACCAAAGTATACAGGGAGAACCGGTAACTTCGGGCAGGCTCTGGTGTCCAATATTATCACCACAGATCCCAATGAACTGTATATCGATCGTGACATTATGGTTCTGGCCAATCCTGAAATTGCCCGTCTACCGAACTGGGTAATTGCGCTGGTTGCCGCCGGTGGACTGGCTGCGGCACTTTCAACTGCCGCCGGACTGTTGCTGGTTATCTCAGCATCGATCTCCCATGACTTGATGAAAGGGGTGCTGATGCCCAGTATGTCTGAGAAGGGAGAATTACTCTGGGCAAGGTGCGGCGCAGCGGGGGCAGTTGTTATCGCCGGGCTGTTCGGTATTTTTCCTCCGGGCTTTGTTGCTCAAGTGGTTGCCTTCGCCTTTGGTCTGGCAGCAGCCTCATTTTTCCCGGTTATCATCATGGGAATTTTCAGCAAAAAAACCAATGTCTATGGAGCGATGACCGGGATGATTACCGGAATCAGTTTTACCACCGCCTATATTGTTTACTTTAAGTTTATTAATCCTGGAGCCAACCGACCGGCAAACTGGTGGTTTGGAATTTCTCCGGAAGGAATTGGTGCGGTAGGGATGATCATCAACTTTGCCCTGATGTATGTTGTTTCAAAAGTGACACCGGAGCCACCACAGGAGATTCAGGATCTGGTAGAAAAGTTACGTTATCCGGTTGAGAGAGTCGCGGGAGAAAGAAAAATATCAACGGATGCCCGTCGACCATTTTAGGGGATTAGCAAGACAAGGCTGTAGGCAGTAGATTTTACCTACTGTGGCCTACAGCCTATAGCCTAATTTTCCTGCCTTTTTAAAGCAGTTGTTTAACTGCTTCCAAAGCTGCCGCATAATTTGGTTCTGCTGTCACTTCTGGTACCAGTTCAACATAAACCACTTTATTATTCTGATCGATGACGTAGACAGCCCGTGCCAGCAGCTTTAGTTCTTTCAACAGCAATCCATAATTCAAGCCGAAGGAGCGATCCTGGTAATCGGAAAGGGTTTGCACCTTGTCAATTCCTGCATTACCGCACCAGCGCTTCTGTGCAAAGGGGAGATCAACGCTGATGGTATAAGCAACCACCGAATCAGGCAGGGTAGCAACATCCTGATTAAAGTGACGGGTCATGGCATCACATACTGGAGTATCCAGAGAAGGGACAACTGTAATCAGCTGGATCTTCCCTGCGGCAGTGGCCAATGTGACTGGTTGCAATCCATTGTCAACAACCCGGAAATCGGGGGCGGTATCTCCAACTTTAACCTCTGAACCAACTAGAGTCGCCGGATTCCCTTTAAATAAAACTGCTGCTTCACGCTCTGGATAATTGCTCATTGTATTTCTCCTGTATTGTTTAAAAGTTAATTATTACCAAATTAGTCTACATTCTACCCCTTCTATATTTCCTGTCAATTAAAAAATTAACTTCTAACCATTCTACAAAATCTGGGTGAAAAAAACCCGCTAACAGAACTGTCAGCGGGGGACAATAATTTTGACCTCATATTTTTGAAAAGCTATCGCCTTATTTTGGTGGCACAATCGTCACTGCACGGTGGGTTTTACGGAGGATTTTCTCTGCAACACTCCCCAGAAAAGCATAATGCAGTTTCCCTTTACTGTGACTTCCCAGAACAATCATATCAACATCAAGACGATCAGCAACCTTGAGAATCATCGGTGCCGGGTCGCCATGATGGACTTCAATCTGCGGAGGATTGATATTATCCTCCTCCATTAACTCAGTTTCAGTCTGAATAATTTTATCCAACTGCTCATGGGTCTTTTCAGCCAGTTCTGCCTCATTTGCAGCATTGAATTTTGCCAGATTATCTGCCCCCATCGTCAAGGCCACCATGTTCAATACCGAAGAATCAACTGTCGGCATGACATGTAGAACATAAACCTGTGCATGGAACTTACAACCCAGCTCCAAGGCATAACGAATAACCCGGGATGATTGTTTACTTAAATCCTTGGCAACCAGAATTTTATCAATTTTCATATCCATAACAGCCGTCCTTTCCCATCAACTTACGTAGTTGCACCACCTGCACACTAATTAGTATATCACTTAACAAGTGTGCAGGTGGAATGTCACTCTCAATAATTGGTCAAGCAGCAACCGTCGATAGTTCTTGTTTTTTTCTTCGACGAAATTGAATGATATACAACAAAGCATAGAGTCCAACCGCCGGGAAGTACATCAATTCTGGAGGTAAGCGATGGTTAGGTACCTGAATATTAAGGATTTCCTGATCGAAATCAACACCTGATTTTTCTGCCGCACTACCAAAAACAACATTGTCGATAAAGATTTTTCCCTCTTCTTCTCGGGTTTCAAAGCCGATTCCAGCCAGTTTTTCAGCACCGGTCGGTTCATCACCGACTGTCAACATAATTGTCTTGGTAAATATTTTTCCGCTCATTTTCTCACCCTTAAGGGTAATCCTGAGAGAAGAACCGGGCTCCATATCACCAACATAAGAGACGATTTCATCGGGAGGTTCCTGAAGCAGTGGTGGAAAAATTTTATCCCAGACAATGCCCGGCCGGAACAAAATCAGCGCTACCAGCAACAAGCAAACAGTCTCCCAAATTCGACATTTCACCAAAAAATAGCCCTGTGTTCCTGCAGCAAACGCCAGCATCGCCAGAACCGCAGCAACAATGACAACAACCAACTGATACCAATGATCAATCCCGATCATCAACAGTTTGGTATTGAAGATAAACATAAACGGTAATATTGCGGTCCTGATATCGTAGACAAACCCCTGGATCCCCGTTTTGATCGGGTCACCCCCCGATATTCCGGCGGCTGCAAAAGCAGCCAACCCCACTGGCGGAGTATCGTCCGCAAGAATTCCGAAATAAAAGACAAATAAATGAGCAGCGATCAGTGGGACAATCAGACCATTTTGCGCCGCAAGATTAACGATGACCGGAGCCATCAGAGTTGAGACAACAATATAATTTGCTGTTGTTGGTAACCCCATCCCCAGAATTAAACTGATAATTGCGGTAAACAGCAAAATCAACATCAGGCTACCGCCGGAAATGAACTCAACAAATTCGGTCATAACCAGACCGATGCCAGTCAGAGTGACGGTTCCGACAATAATACCGGCAGCTGAAGTGGCAACACCAATACCGATCATGTTCCGCGCACCAGCAACACTGCCGTCAATCAGATCCATAAACCCGGCTTTGAAAGAGAATTCCTGCCCCTGCGCCTTACGAAAAAATCCTTTTAGTTGACGCTGAGTCAGCAAAATAACGATCATTAAAACTGTTGCCCAGAACGCGGACAGTGCGGGAGATAAACGTTCCACTGTCAGGCACCACATCAACACCACTACAGGAAGGAGAAAATAATAGCCCGCCTGGGCAGTCTTACCCAAGTCGGGAAGCTCTTTTATCTCTGTCGTTTGCTCCAGCTCAGGAACCTTACAAGCAATCCAGAGGAGCAACAGATAGGCAATCCCCAGGAGAACTGAGACAACATAAATTGTTGCATCACCAGCAGCTGTTTTTATCCAGCCTAAACCGTAATAGGTTCCCCCAGCAAGAATGATCATAGTTAAAAAGGAGAGAACAAATGACATCAGCCGCTGCGCCGCGGTTTTTGTGATGGTTTTCTTCATCCCCTCAAGACCCATTTTACAGGCTTCAAGGTGGACAATATAGACTAGAGCAACATAAGAGATGACTGCCGGCAAAAAAGCATGTTTAATAACTTCAATGTAGGTAATTCCGACATACTCAACCATCAGGAAAGCAGCTGCACCCATAACCGGTGGCATCAATTGTCCATTAGTGGAACAGGCGACCTCAATGGCACCCGCTTTTTCTGCCTTAAAACCAACTTTTTTCATCAAAGGGATAGTAAAAGTTCCCGTGGTCACAACATTGGCGATAGATGAGCCCGAAACCAGACCAGTTAGACCAGAGGAGACAACAGCAGCTTTTGCCGGACCGCCTTTCAGGTGGCCAAGAGCAGCAAAAGCTGTCCGAATAAAGTAGTTGCCAGCACCAGCAGCTTCAAGCAAGGCACCAAACAGGACGAACATAAAAACCATCCCGGTCGAAACCCCCAGAGCGACACCAAAAACCCCCTCAGTTCCTAACCAGTAATGGGACATCCCTTTTGATAAACTGGCACTTTGATGGGCAATAACATCCGGCATGTATTGACCGCCAAACGTATAAGAGATAAAAATTAATGCAACCACCATCAACGGAGGACCGAGAGCCCTGCGGGTAGCCTCAAGCAACAGAAGCATCCCGCAAACAGCAACAACTAAATCCGCAGTGGTCGGCATCCCGGGTCGATCAGCAAGTTGATTATAAAAAATATAGAGATATGACGAGCAGAAAGCCCCGACCAACCCTAATACCCAGTCCTGGATGGGAATATAATGTTTCGGCGATTTCTTTAGAGTCGGAAAAGCAGTAAAAGCAAGAAAAATTGCAAAAGCGAGGTGAATTGCCCGGGCTTCTGTATCGTTAATGACAAAGAAATTAAAAATAAAAGGCAAAGGTGAGGCATACCAGAGCTGAAAGATTGTCCAGATCAGCGGAACCGCAAACAGAACTTTCTTAGGAAAAGCACCGGTCGGATTACGTGCCCCGGACTCCGTTTCCGCAATCATCTCCTGAAGTTCATCTTCAGTTTTTATACTACTTTTTGCTTCGGTCATGGCAAAAACCCTTCAGAGTCTAAAGATAAATCAGTATTACTCAAGAAACTAACTCTACAAAAATCCATAAAATCATTTAAAGGTTTGAATGAAAAAAAATGCACCGCCGAAACGGTGCATTTTTTTAGCGTTACAACCTAGAATTACATCAAACCAGCCTCTTTGTAGTACTTGATAGCACCACGATGCAGAGGAGCAGAGAGACCATCCTTGATCATCTCTTCTTTTTTCAAGACAGAAAATGCTGGGTGAAGTTTTTTGAAATCATCAAAGTTTTCAAAAACAGCTTTAACAACATTGTAGATAACATCTTCAGGAACATCAGATGAAGTTACAAAAGTCGCGCCAACACCAAAGGTTTTGGTATCTTCAGGAGTGCCACGATACATACCACCAGGGATAGTTGCATAGCGATAATAATCATTATCTTTAACCAGCTTGTCAATTGCAGGACCGGTAACATTAACCAGATTGGTGTCACAGGAGGTCGAAGCTTCTTTGATCGAACCGCTAGGATGACCAACGGTAAAAACAATAGCATCAATCTTGTTGTCACATAGAGCTTTAGACTGCTCAGAAGACTTCAACTCGGAAGCAAGTTTGAAATCTTTGTTGGTCCAACCTTTAGCTGCCATAACAATTTCCATGGTACCACGCTGACCGGAACCAGGGTTACCGATATTAACGCGCTTGCCTTTGAGATCATCAAAGTTTTTGATATGGGCATCTTTACGGGCAACAACAGTGAAGGGCTCTGGATGGACAGAGAAAACAGCACGTAGTTTTTTGTTAGGACCTTGAGCCTTAAACTTGCTGGTACCATGATAAGCATGATACTGCCAGTCGGATTGAGCAACACCCATGTCGAGCTCGCCGGCGCGGATGGTGTTTAAATTGTAAATAGAACCACCAGTACTCTCAACCGAGCAACGAATTCCGTGCTCTTTTCTGGTTTTGTTCACCAAGCGGCAGATTGCTCCACCAGTCGGATAGTAAACGCCGGTAACACCACCAGTACCGATAGTAACAAACTGGTTTTTAGCCGCATCAGCCTGGCTGACCGGAACAAAACTGGCTGCGACAGCAAAAGCTAACAGGAACATAAACATTTTTTTCATTGGAACTCCTCCTCAAGAAAGAATAGTTTCTGCCCACCCTATGTGGGCGATTTAAGCTCATCAATAGATTTACCGTTACTTTTATAAGCAAGGAAGATACCAGTATCAGACAAACACCTTAAACAGCTGCAACTTATCAATTTATAATACTGTTTTAAAATTTTGAAGAAATGATTATCAGAAAACTATTATAACAAAGTAGTGAGACCGGCCTAAGGATACAGAAAGTATTCTGTTATTTCAAATAGTTACAAATTATGATCAAAAAACAAACTATAACAAAAGTTATAGGTCTTTATCGGTATTGTTATCTCAATCGTTTACTTAATGCCGGCTGCGAAATACCTAACAGCCGCGCCGCAATACTCTGATTTCCAGCAGAACGGTGCATCGCTTCATCAATCAACAGATGCCCTGTCTGTTGCAGGGTTGGTAAATTATCAAGATGGGCAAAGGGATTAGTAGCATTCAAGGGAGGATGTTCAATGGGAGAATAATCACACTGGCTATCAATCCGCTGTAAGAAACTTTTCATCGATAGAGTTCTCCCATGATGTTGACTCACAGCATCATAGACCATCGCCTCAAGCTCACGGATATTCCCCGGGAAACTGTAGGTTGACAATAGAACAGCCAGTTCCTTGGGTGGAGTTGGTTTCTTTTTCCCTAACTTGAGGGCAGCTTCTGCAAGAAAATGTTCCAGCAATAACGGCAGATCTTCTTTACGCTCTTTCAGGGCGGGCAAGTGAACATGGTGGGAATAGAGTCGATAGTAGAGATCGCGGCGAAACTCTCCTGCCGCCATTTTAGCGTCCAGATCAGCATGAGTCGCAACAACGATTCTTGCGCTCATCTGCTTTGGCTGATCACTTCCGAGGGGGTAGTATTCACCATTCTGCAACAAACGCAACAATTTGACCTGAGAGACAGAACTTAAGTCGCCAATTTCATCAAGAAACAGGGTCCCCTCTGCCGCTTTTTCGATCATCCCCTTTCGGACATTCTCTGCACCGGTAAACGCACCACGAACATGGCCAAACAACGTATCAGCAAAAATATTGTCATCCAGCCCGGCAACATTAACTGTGACCAGAGCTCCGCGGTTACAACTTAAAGTATGGATCGACTCTGCAACCAGCTCTTTGCCAACGCCACTCTCCCCGGTAATCAGAATCGGCTGGTGACTGGGAGCAACCGCCTCCAGATATTGGAATCTGGCACGCATCGCCGGGCTATTTGTGATGATAGATGCAAACGCCTCAGGAGTATCAAGCTGATCATGAAAAAAACGGGTGCGGATCGCACGATTCTCATCTTCCAGTTCAACCATCCGTATTGCACGCTGAACCCCATCGACCAACCGTTCCTCTTCGACAGTTTTAATAAAATAGTCAAATGCTCCGGCACGCATACAATTAACTGCTGTTTCCAACTGATTCATCCCGCTAAGGATTATGACTCTGACCTGTGGATACTCGGCGACAATCTGCTCCAACAACTCTTCACCAGAATGATGGGGCATGGTCAGATCAAGCAGGACCAAGCCAATATCATTCTGTTCCAGAAGCTCCATCACCTTCCGGCTGTCCTGGCACTGCAACAGGTTGGTGATCCCTCCCGGCCCTTCAAGGGTTAAACTCAAACTGCGAAGCCAGGGAAGCTCGTCATCAACCAACAACACTCCAAAGGGAGGATAAAGTTTTTTTTCCATTATTCCTGTTCCTCATCCTTATAAATTGGCAACAGCAAGCGAACCGTCATCCCTTGGCCCTTCTTGCCTGAGAATTCCAACCGACCAGAATGATCTTTGACGATTCCATCGGAAACCGAAAGTCCAAGACCAGTTCCACCAGTTTTCCGCTTGGTGGTAAAAAATGGATCGGTGATTCGTTGTAAAGTTTCTTCATCCAAACCACACCCCTGGTCCCGAATTTCCAGAGCAACCATCCCCTCAGCCGGCAAAGCAAAAGTCCGCAGTTCAATCGCCTGCTCCATAGAGGTCAATGCCTGACAGGCATTCAGAATCAAATTGACTACAACCTGTTCGATACGGTGGCCATTACCACGGAACCGTGGCAATTCCGGAGCATAATCAACTCGGAAATGACGGGTTGATTTATGCAGGGTGTTATCGACCAGGCGTAATGCTGAGCGGATGACTTCATTCAGGTCGACCATATCATCTAATCCGGAATCATTGCGCCGGGCAAAATCCTTTAAATCTTCAACAATCCGCTTAATCCGATTGGAGCTCTCCAACATCTCCTGCAACATTTTTGGAATTTCTTGACGCATCCGTGAGTAATTAAACCAACCGAGTTTAAAATCACCCTGTTCCTGATAGTGGGAATCCAGAATTGGCTCAATACTTTGGTAGGCTTTGGTCAATTGTGGCAAACTGAGTTGAATCAGCCCGTTTGGATTATTAATTTCATGGGCCACCCCGGAAACCAGAACCCCGAGAGATGTCATCTTATCGGCATGCAGAAGTTGCTTTTGTCGAATCTGCAACTCTTCTACAGAACGCATCCGCTCCGAAACCTCACGTTCCAACTCCTCGGTTCGCAATGCCACCTGCCGGCGCAACGTCCGTGACCACAGAGCAAAAGCGATCAGAATCAGAAGCAACGGGCCAATCACCAGAGCACCATAACGGATAATATGTTGCCAGGAAATCGGTTCCGGCTGGAGAACTCCAAGCCATTTCTCACGAATCTGGCGATATTCCCCGGATTTCTTTAACAGAGCAAGCCCTTCGTTAAACTGAGCAAGCAGTTCCAGATTCCCCTTTTTTACTGCAAATCCATAATCCTGTGCGACCAATGGACGGGCAATCGGATGGATATGATCAAGTTTCGGATTACTCAGCAGATATTCCCCGGGAAGTTTTGCCACCAGAGCGCAATCGTGATGTCCCGAGGCCAACAGGCTCAGGGCATCAGCCAAAGTCTGCACCATAAATAGATCAGCAGCGATTTCATTTTCGAGCATGAAATCGTGCATCACGCTCCCCTTCATGACGATAACTTCTTTGCCGGGCAGATCACTGACCGTACGGATCGTTTCGTTGTCATCACGAATCCAGATAGATTGATGAACCTTGGCATGGGGAATAGAAAAATCAACTTCGGACTCACGCTCTTTGGTGTGTGCCATCCCCATCAAAATATCGACATCACCACGTTCCAGCGCCTGACGCATCTCCCCCCAGGAACCAAGCTGGATATTGATCTCCATCCCCATAACGCGGGCAATCGCTTGACTCAGCTCGATATTATAACCGGTCGGCAACCCATCATGATCGAGATATTCATAGGGGGGATAATTATAATCTCCACCGATCCGTACCGGTAGATCCGGACTGACCGGTTCTTCAGCAAGGGCTGGCGCAATACAAAGAAAAAGGATCAAGGCACAAGGGACAAGGCACAAGGATAGGCGAGTCCAGAAACCTTGAACCTTGAACCTTGAACCCTGAACCTTTAACCTAGAACCGTGCATGTCCCGGAGTCCGTGGGAAAGGGATAACATCGCGGATATTTTCCATCCCGGTCAGATACATCAGTAGACGCTCAAAACCCAAACCGAAACCAGCATGAGGACAACTTCCCCAACGCCGGATATCGAGATACCACTCCATATCTGCAGCAGCAATTCCCTGTAGTTCCATCCGCGATTTCAACATTTCAAAACGCTCTTCCCGCTGACTGCCACCGATGATTTCACCAACCCGTGGCACCAGTAAATCCATGGCAGCAACAGTTTTCCCATCATCATTCATCCGCATGTAAAATGCTTTGATCTGTTTTGGATAATCGATCACAAAAACCGGGCCGTTAAAGATTTTTTCGGTCAGATAACGCTCATGCTCCGATTGCAGATCATGCCCCCACTCGACCGGAAACTCAAATGACTGCCCCGATTTCTGCAGCAAGTCAACCGCCTCCGTATAAGTTATGGTGATAAACTCAGCCTTAGCAAGAGATTCCAATTTACCAATCAACCCCTTCTCAACCCGCTGGTTAAAAAATTCGAGGTCTTCCTGGCAGTTTTCCAAAGCATAGATCACCATATAGCGGAGGAAGTCCTCACCTAACTGACAATTGTCATGCAGATCGGCAAAGGCAATTTCCGGCTCGATCATCCAAAATTCAGCAGCATGGCGGCTGGTATTGGAATTTTCCGCCCGAAAGGTTGGGCCAAAGGTATAGATATCTGAAAATGCAGTTGCAAAAAGCTCCCCTTGCAGCTGACCACTGACGGTTAATCCAGTCCGCTGACCAAAAAAATCACTTGCCCAATCAACCTGGCCATTCTGTTGAGGAGGGTTGACCGGATCGAGAGTACTCACCCGAAACATCTCTCCCGCCCCTTCACAATCATTGGCAGTAATAATTGGAGTTTGTACATAGAGAAAACCCCGTTGATTAAAAAATTGATGGGTCGCAAAAGCAAGCATGCTGCGCATCCGGAACACCGCCCCAAAGGTATTGGAACGTGGCCGCAAGTGGGCAATGGAACGGAGATATTCAAGGCTGTGCCGTTTTTTCTGTAGCGGATAGTTTTCATCACTGGCACCAATAATTCCAACTTGCTGAGCTTGGACTTCCCAAGCTTGACCTGCTGCCGGAGATTCTACCAATTGTCCGATAACCATCAGGGAGGCGCCAGTACCAACTCTGGATACCTCCTCGTAATTATCAAGCTCCGGGCTCAGAACAATCTGTACCGAAGCAAAACAACTGCCATCATTCAAAGTGATAAACGCAACCCCTTTGCCCCGCCGGATTGAACGTACCCATCCGTTAACACAAACCTTTTCTTTAATCGATTGCGATTGCAACAGTTCTTTGACCGAAGTCTTTGCCAAACGACTCATCCTTAGTTTCCTTTCAAACACATAGCAGAAGTATTTCCTATTATTCCAAGATTAAGTAGTGATCTGCAAGAGATATAAAATAAAAAAGACTGTTCAAAAAAGAACAGTCTTTTATCTGAATCAACAATGTAAACCGAGAGTAGCTCTATAAACAGATTCTTTCAAGTAACCGGAGCCACACACTATCCTCAGGAATAGATAAAAGTTGGATTATGTTGACAGCATTTTGACAGCATTTTATTTCAATTATGTTCCCGGGATTTTAAGAACCTCACCCCCTGCCACTCCTCCATAGTGTGCCCCAACCGCCACTCACTCGCTGCCAGATAGGTCAGGTGCCCTTCGGCATCATGTGCCAACCG
>Ga0256827_10002300_pt1 | contig 12344 bp, 11 predicted proteins | sample CV84metaG_FD_185977 | JGI IMG/M metagenome (GOLD analysis project Ga0256827, IMG submission 185977) | Hydrothermal vent microbial communities from East Pacific Rise, Pacific Ocean - CV84 | ecosystem: Environmental > Aquatic > Marine > Hydrothermal vents | place: Pacific Ocean: East Pacific Rise... | reverse complement strand
CTTGGTTCTCTCTCCACTGATGGTTAACAAGCCCTATCCAAAAGTACTCTTGACCTCTTGGGTTAAGGTGTACCTCTGCATCATTTCCATAGACACGGCTTCCTGTTTTTGTGATTTTAAACCCCTTTGACTGATTGGGTTGCACAGCAGGGATATTTATATTTAAAAATTTTCTTGGGCTAAGAGGGAACGAGCCATCAAATATCTTTTTGACTAACTCTACTATAGCCTCTTGTGCTAGTTTATACTTCCATCCATCTTTTTCTCTCATGTCATCTGAAAAATCTTGAGAGATAGCAATAGCAGGGACTCCTTGAAGTACAGCTTCCATTGCTCCACTTGCTGTTCCTGAATAGGTAATATCTTCGCCCATATTTGCACCTATGTTAATGCCAGAGATAACTAAATCGGGCATCTCATCTTTATATATTTTATGCAAAGCTAAAAAGATACAATCTGTGGGTGTTCCATCATCTAGTTTATAAAAGTTTGGCTCTAACTCTACAAATCTAAGAGGTTTTGTAAGTGTCAAAGAGTGACCACAAGCAGATTTTTCTAAGGTTGGTGCAACCGTTATAATTTGAGCGATTGGTTTAAGTGCTTCTATAAGAGCCAAAAGAGCAGGAGAATCAAAACCGTCATCGTTTGTTATTAATATTTTTTTCATAAAAGTATAGTATAGTATTTCGAGTTAAAACTCTATTACCATTTTTTTTATTTCTAACTAATTATCCACAAAAGTATGCTAAACTGTTATTAAATTTAAATTTAGGAGCTATATTACCGATGAAACATATATTCAAAATCTTAACCCTTTCAGGAGTGGTACTTTTTACAGGATGTGGAGGAGATGGAACAGGAACAGCAACAAATAATGAACCGTTAGAGGACGTTTTAAATACTGATAAACCTAAGATTACATTAGAGGGAGAGAAGAATATTCAGATAACTCTAGGTACAAACACTATATCAGAAGCAGGATTTAGTGCTTATGATGAAGCAGATGGAGATTTAACAAGTGATGTAATTCGAACACATGATATAGATTTTACAAAGATAGGTAACTATAGAATTACCTATACAGTCGAAGATAGTGAGGGGTATAAAGATACTAAATATCGTGATGTCTCTATTGTTAATCCTCTTTCTGGTTCATCATCTAATTCAACGGTTGAGCCATTCTATAATAATGGACAAAACTATCAAGGTTCTGCTCCTGTTATTCAACTTTTACGTTATGAACAACCATTTGAAGGACCACTATATTTAGGTTTGGGTGAATCATATGATATTGCTTACTCTGCAACAGATTTTGAAGATGGTAATATTGGAGATAGAGTAACTATTTCAGGTGCAAATTTTGACCCAAATAAATCTGGTACACATCTTGTAACTTATAGTGTTATAGATTCTAATAATAATAGTGTTGCTAAATCATTAACTGTTATTGTTGGTAATAGTACCACATGGAATAGTAATGCAACACCAACAGGTTTAGAGGCATTTGAATCATGGTACTCTAGTGAGTGTGGAAATACTTTCAATCGTTCATTATATAATGAAAATACAGGGCGTTATAGTGGAACTATCTCATGTTCATCAAAAGGATTATCTTATGTAGATTTAGCACCAATGAGTGTATTCTCTTCTATTGATAGTATAAATTTGAGTAATAATAAATTGGAGGAGATTGATTTTACACCACTTAGTAATACACATGTTATTAAGAAGATTGATTTAAGTCATAATAATTTCTATGATATTGATTTCTCTCCACTATATAATTTACAAAATATTAATGAGCTTTGGTTAAATGCAAATCATCTTAATTATACAAAAGCAGAACGAGAAGCACTTTTTAGAGGTTTCAACAATAAAAGTTTCGTTATTTACTTTTAATAAAAAACAGAAAAATCTCTTGATTATTTTTTAAAATTGCTTAGCTATGCTATAATAAGCGAAATTTAAAAAGAATAATATAAGGGAAAGATAGTGCAAAAAGAACCAATGTTAAAAGCAACATTTGACAAGTTATCTAAAGAGCTTGAGCAGTTAAAAACTGTAGAGAGAGCAAAGATAGCTAGAGTGATTGATACAGCCAGAGAGCTTGGAGATTTAAAAGAGAATGCAGAGTATCATGCAGCCAAAGATAAACAAGGTTTAATGGAAGCAAGAATTTTAGATTTGACTGATTTAGTAGGAAGGGCTCAAGTTATTGACCCTTCTACTCTGCCTCATGAGCGTGTTAGTTTTGGTTCAACTGTAGAGCTAGTTGACCAAGAAGATGAGAGTGAAGTTATTTATACTTTGGTAGGTTCACAAGAATCAAACCCTGATAATGGGCTTATATCTATTGGTTCTCCAATGGCTAGAGCTTTACTTGGAAAAGAGGAGGGGGATGAGGTTGAAATTGTACTTCCTTCAGGAAAAAAATCATTTGATATTGAATCTGTATCGTATAAAGAGATAGAACTGTAGGGTGCGTTTGCCAACGCACCATTTAATCCAATTTAAATAATAAAAAGAGAGAAAATGGTAAATGTAGGTATAGTTGGAGCAAGTGGATATACTGGACTTGAACTAATAAAAATGTTACTGACTCACCCTGAGTTTGTATTAAAATATTTAGCAACAACTACAGGAGATACAGTAATAGAGGCGATTCATCCATCTTTGGTGGATGTTATCACCTATCCTGTTGAAAAAGCTTCGGTTGAAGCTGTTGCTGAAAAATGTGAATTGGTTTTCTTGGCTCTGCCTCATAAAGCCTCTATGGGTTTTGCAAAAGAGTTAATAGATAAAGGGGTAAAGGTTGTTGATTTATCAGCCGATTACAGACTAGATTTAGAGACTTATGAAGAGCATTATTGTGAACATGAAGACCAAGAGCATTTGAGTGATGCTGTTTATGGATTGATTGAGTATTACAGAGAAGATCTGAAAAAAGCAAAACTTATGGCAGGGCCTGGGTGTTACCCAACTGCTACACTGCTTGGAATTTTACCTTTTATTCCCTATCTTGACCATAATGCACCACTCTTTGTAGATGCCAAATCTGGAGTAAGTGGAGCAGGAAAGAAGTTGAGTGAGACAACACATTTTGTGACTGTTAATGATAATATCTTTGCATATAATCCATTAAAACATAGACACGCTCCAGAGATAGCTGAAAAGATAGAGAAGGTTCATGGGGTTAAAATGAGTGTCAACTTTGTACCTCATCTTATTCCTGCTACACGTGGAGAGTTGGTTTCGGTCTATGCAACGCTAAAAGAGGATATTGACCCACTAGAGGTGTTAAAAGAGTTCTATAAAGATGATATGTTTATTAGAATTCGTGAAAAACCTGTAGATATTAAAAGTACAGCAGGTACACACTTTTGTGATATTTTTGCCATGAAAAATGGAAATGGATTGTTTGTTAATTCAGCTATTGATAATCTGCTTCGTGGTGCAAGTTCACAAGCTTTGGTTGGTGCAAACTTGATGTGTGGATTCCCTGAAGGAATGGGGATTCCTGTTGTGGCTTATATGCCATAGATAAGGGTTTTAATAAAAGAGGTGCGTTGCAAACGCACCCTACTCGGAGGGGACAGCTCCTTTGTCTGGAAGACGGATAATAAAGGTTGTCTTTTTATTTAAAATACTTAATGCTTCGATACTTCCGTTAACTCTTTCAATCATATTTTTACTCATATATAGCCCTAAACCTGTACCTTTGGTTTTATGTTTTGTGGTAAAGTATGGCTCAAAAATATTTTTTAGAATTGGTTTTGGAATTCCCCCTGCATTATCGCGAACTGCAATAATTAGTTCATCTTTTTCATGATAGACTCTAATATAGATAAGTCCATCACAAATCTTCTTCTCTTCAAAAGCATCACGTGCATTATTAATAAGATTCATAATAACATGCTTTAGGTCATTTTCAAACCCTTTATATTTAATATCTTGTGGACAATCAAGCTCTATTTTAATATTTGATTTAACCAAAGTCTCTTTTATTAAAAGTATAGTTGAATCTATAACTTTTTTGATATTAAATGTTTGAGCTAAATCTGAATGGTCAACAAATCTTCTAAAGTCTTCGATAGTATCAGATAGGAATTGAACAGAGTTATTTACTTTTCCCGCTAACTCTTCTAAATCTATCTCATCCCCTTTTCCAAGTTTTGCTTTAATTAGAGTATCATTCATAATCCATGAGACAGTATTTAGTGGTTGTCTCCATTGATGGGCTATATTTTCAAGAATCTCTCCCATTGATGCCAATCTTGACTGTTGGTTCATAATGGCATTTTGACGTTTCTCTTTTCGTACAGCATTATTAATTTTAATTTGAAGCTCTTTATTTAGGGTTTCAAGCTGTTTTGTTCGTTGATTAACCATATTTTCAAGGTTTTCAGTTAATAGGTTTAACTCATTTGCTGTTTTGTGCATAATTGAGTAGAGGTTTTTATTTGCAATCTCAAATGGGGTAATGTTTTTTTCATTATACTCTTTTAGAGATATGTAGTTAGTGGTTGATTCTGAAATAGCTGCCATAATAAAAGTGTGATTGTGTGCTGTGTTTGGTTGGTTCTCTGTATTAAAATACTCTTGCATTGTACTATAACCAAAAATATGGTTGTTACTCTCTATATTAGAGATATAGTGAATAATTGGAATTCTAAAACCATACTCATAAGAGATACATGCACCTATCCATAAAGCTTGTGCAGGTGTTGTTGATAAAAAAGAGTAAATTTCCTGAATTCTATTCATCATTGCATTATAGTTACCAATAGAGAGTTGAACAATATCTCCCTCTTGAAGCTCTTGTGCTGTTATAACACTTTGATTAGAGAAGTCACTCTCTAAAATATTTGCTGTATAAGAGATGTTATTTTTACTAATATATAGAGGTACTTGCAGGAAGACAGATGAGTTCTCTTCAATATTAGGAAAATATTTCTTATAAATATCTAGTGCAGGACTTTTATCTATTGTAAATATATTACTGCCCTTGTTTTTTGTAACCCTTTTCTTTTTAGAGATTGGTTTCCAGTCAAAAGTTTGAAATAGTTCAACATTAAGGTTTTCACCATGCATAAAGATAAGAATAACAGCTTTATTATAAATAACTCCATTATGGAAAACAAAAGAGTTTTCTGAGTTTTTCTCTTTGTTTGTTGCTCCTCCTCCAAAAATTTTTAAATGACCTAGCTCTGAACCCAGCTCATTGATATAGTTAGCTGTATGGTGGTCATTATAACTTGAAAGAATCTCTATTGCTTTAGTGTCTGCTTGTAGATAATCTTCGATTAGTAATAGGTCAGGTTTTTGTACTTGACCTTTAATATAATTTTGATTTAAATCGAGTACAAGTGAAGATATGGTTGAAGTTTCAAATTCAATTATAGAGATAATTGGTTGAATATTTAAGTCTGTAACCCTATGGTTTATAAAACTTGTAAAGCTTTGCATACCTATAATTGTTGCATCAGGAAACTCTTTTTCTAAGTTTTTTAATAGCTCTTTTAACCTTTTTTGGTCAGCAGAAGAGTAGTTTATCTCAATAAGAAGTTTATTACTATTCTCTATTTTATGCTTTTTTACCCAATTAATAAAATCTTTATGTTGGTCATAATAATATACCAGTTGTTTCATAAGTTTTAACCTTTATTTAAATATTTTTGAACCAATACGTACAAGATTTGAACCACATTTAATAGCCAACTCATAATCACTACTCATTCCCATTGAACAAGTATTTGCCTCATATTTTTTTGCTACAGCTTCATATATTTTGTAGCTATCTTCAAAGCTTTTTTGAATTATTTTTTCATCTTTACTGTGTGCTCCAATTGTCATAATACCTTTTAGTTTTATCTGTGGACAACTCTCTATAATTTGTGCATAAATATCCTCTGCCTCTTCTGCTAGAACACCTGATTTACTCTCTTCATTTGCTGTATTAAGTTGCAGTAGACAACTCATAGTTTGATCTTTTAGCTCAAGTCTTTTATTTAGTGCCTCTGCTAATTTAAGTGAATCTAGAGATTGAAAGAGTGCAGGGCGTATCTCTATAAGTTTATTGATTTTATTACTCTGGAGATTTCCCATCATATGCCACTCTAATGGCAACTCATCTAGCTCTTTTACTCTGCTCTCTAACTGTTGTACTTGGTTCTCTCCAAATGCTCTCTGCCCAAGTTCATAGAGTTTTTGAATACTCTCTTCATCTGAATATTTTCCAACAGCTACAAGCTTAACAATATGATGTTCACTTACTGAAACTCTTGCCTCTTCTATACTCCAAATAACTTCATCTAAATTTTTTCTTAATTGCTCTTTTAACATCTTTTCTCCTCTTATCCTAATAATCTATTAATATCGTTGTATAAGCCTAGTAGCATCATACTAAGCAGAATTGCCCACCCTATGAGTGTTAATTTATACATAATCTCCTCATTTGGTTTTCTATTGGTAATCATCTCATAGAGATTAAACATAATATGCCCTCCATCCAGTGCAGGAATAGGTAGCAGATTTAAAACCCCTAAGTTTACAGAGATAAGTGCTGTAAAGAATAGCAGAGAGATAATCCCTACATTAGAAGCTTTAGCTGTAACATCAACTATAGAGACAACACCTCCGAGTTGTTCCATTGGAACTAATCCTGATAGTAGTTTTTGAAGACCTTTAATAATCAGCATTGAAGCATGTTGAGTTTGGGTGTAAGCATACTCTAATCCATCACTTAACCCATAGGTAATTGTAGTTGTAGCATTTATATCTGGTCTAATTCCAATAATTTTTCTTTCAACTGTCTCATTAAAACTATTTTTTACTTTTTGAAGTTCAGGTACAATGGTCAAATCTACATATTCATTTTTTCTTAAGAGTGTTATTTGTACTTCAGAAGAGTTACTTTGAATACCTTTTCCTATATCTTCCCAATATATAACTTTTTGCCCATTAATTTGAGTAATTTTATCTCCTACTTCTACCCCTGCTTTATATGCTGGTTGAGTAGTGTTTAATTCTCCTACTACAGCCAATAGTTTTGGAACACCAATAGTTGATATGGATAAATAGAGTAAGAATGCTAATAGAAAATTTGCAAAAGGACCTGCAAGTAAAATAATAACTCTCTGCCAAGGTCTCTTTATATTATAAGAGTCTTCATCATAAGAGACAAAAGAGGGGTCAGTGTCATCTTGACCCTTCATCTTTACATATCCACCTAAAGGAATCATAGAGAATGTCCATTGAGTTTTTCCTATCTGTTTGGTAATAAGCTTCTTTCCAAAACCGATACTAAAAACATCTACTTGAACGCCAAAAAAACGTGCTGCTGTAAAGTGTCCCAGTTCATGAAAAAATATGAGAAATGATAATATTATTAATGCTGTAAAAATGCCCACTAACTATCCTAAGTTTTTTTGAAGTATTATAGCGACCTATAGATTAAAAGGCTATACATTAAAAATATAGTTTCTATTTTTTAAATAAAAAATGAATAAAATATGTTAAAATTAAACATTCACTAAAAAGGATTGTCTATGGAAAAGATAGATACAGGGGTAAAAAGAGAGATAATGATGCCTGAAGATATGCAGTTTATTGACAATGTAGAGGGGGCTAAGGATAAAATTGCTGAAGCAAAAGAATTAATTGAAAATTCTAAAGATTTAGTTTCTGAAGTCGATTCTGCTGTTCAAGAGTGTCAACAGGGTGTCTCTAAGGCAGCGGATGATTTTGATACTCAAAAACGAACTTTTATTAATCAAGTTTTTAAAAGTTCTGAGGAGTTATTAAAAAAAGTTGGTATTGAGTATGGGGCGGATAGTAAGTTAAATGAACCTTTTGAGCTTTCGGTAGATACTAATGCTGAAAATATTGAGATAGATTATATAACTTCAGGACGTTTTACAGGAATGCTTTTAGCAATAATATTTGCAGTAGCCACTTTTATTACATGGATATATTTTGCTTTTGTAAAGTTGAATCTTCCTATAGAGAAGAGTTCTCTTAGTCTAAAGTTTATAGAGACAAATATGGATGCTGTATTAACATGGATAGGAGGAGGAGTTATTGGTATAGATGGAGAGCCAATGATAGGTGGGTTAATTTTAGGATTTTCTGTTCTTATTATTGCATGGATTGTTTATGCAATACGTCTTCATTTTAAAACAGATAAAAATCTTCGTTTGGCTAAAAAAGCCTATATTGAGTCTCGGGCTTACTCATTTTCTAAAGATGAGTGTAAAAAAGAGATGTTAATTGTTGATGCTCACTTGAGAGAGGCTATTATTAGTATTGAAAACTTTACCATTATGTTAAATGAGCAGAATGCTGTTCTAAAACGAATTGTTTATGTTGAGGGTGTTGTAAATGAAGATAAAAGTTACCATCCAAGTTCTAAAAAAGTGATGCGTGAGACAGAAAAGTTAATGAAGAGTATAGAAGCATTGCTTAATACTTCTATTACAAGAGATGGAAAGTTAAATCCTCAATCTCAAAAGGTTTTAGCTATAGCTAAAGCTGTTTATGCTGATTTTACGGCAAAGATATATGATTAAGTTATTGATATAGGAGAAAATCTAAAATCTCCTACATCTTTACACTTTTAAAAAAGTCTCTTACATACTCATACCCAGAGTAGAGTGTAAGAGCAACTGCTATCCATAGAAGAATTTCTCCTCCATACCATCCCATAAGCAAGAAACCTATAGCTATCATCTGAGCCACTGTTTTGACTTTGCCCATCCATGATGCTGAAATATCAATACCCTCTGCCACAGCCGAGACTCGAAGACCTGTAATAAATAGCTCACGAGTGATAATTAAAAAGATTGCCCAAGGTGAAGCAGTTCCTAGCATCATTAAGCCTAAAAAACCTGCAAGGGTTAACATCTTGTCAGCCAAAGGGTCAAGAATCTTCCCCATTGTTGTTATCTGATTAAAAGTTCTAGCGATATAGCCATCAAAAAAATCAGTAGCACTTCCTACTACAAAGATAAAACCTGCTATAAAGTTTATCCATGAGTGGTGTATACCATTAAAAATCTCTGCATCTTGGTTAACTAATAGAAAAAACATAACAGGAGCTAAAAGAAGACGGATAAAGGCTAGAATATTGGGGATATTTACAATTTTGTTATTTTGCATAAAAAAGATTATTCCTTATATATATTTGGAATTCGTAGGGTTGGCTTTAGCCGACAAAATTTAGTTGGAATATTCTCTGTCGGCTAAAGCCAACCCTACGCTATTCCAATATGATTAAGAGTTATCTAAAGGTTGTTCCACCATCAACAACAAGAGTTTGACCTGTAACCCATGAAGCCTCATCGGTACACAAGAAATAGACAGCACCAGCTAAATCTTCTGGGCTTCCCATTCTGCTAACGGCAGAACGTTTAATGGTCTCTGCTTTAACCTCTTCATAGTTTGTAAAGGCTTTTAACGCATCAGTATCAATTGGACCACCAGAAACGGCATTGACTCTAATTCCCATCTCTCCAAGCTCTACAGCTGCATAACGGCTCATAGCCTCTACAGCTGCTTTGTTTGTTCCATGACCTGCATAGTTATCAATATAGATAAGGTTTCCTGTTGAACTAAGGGTAACAATTGATCCACCACCAACTTTCTCCATACGCTTTGCAGCCTCTTGTGAACCACTTACAAAAGCACCAACTGTAGCTGTATAGATATTGGTTAGACCTTTTTTTGGTCTTAGACGCATAAATTTACCATATCCTCCAACAACTGGGCGACCGTAAATCATGGCATTACTTACAAAGAAGTCGATTCTATCAAAATCTTTATCTATCTCTAAAAAGAGTGGTTTAAATTCATCTAACTCCAAAATATTAAGTGGATATGCACGGGCTTTAACTCCATATTTAGATTCAAGATTAGAGGCAATTTCATTAGCAATCTCTTGATTTGAGTTGTAGGTAAAAGCAACATTTACCCCTTCACTTGCAAATTTTTCTGCTACTGCTTTACCTATACCCTTTGTTGCACCTGTAACGACAACTGTTTTACCCTTGTTACTCGACATTTACGCTCCTACTATGTTGTAATTTTTCATCACTTCTTCAATTCTATTCATATTTTCAACACTTGGTTGAACCAGTGGTAATCGGTACTCTAGTGTCTCAATTAATCCTGCAATGTACATCGCTGCTTTAATTGGAATTGGATTACTCTCACAGAACATTACTTTATTGATGTCGTACAGTTTATCGTTAATCGCTTTAGATGCCTTGAAATCGCCTTTTAAAGCAAGATGAGCTAACTCTGATTTCATATCTGGTAACAGATTTGAGGTTACCGAAGTAATCCCTTTTCCTCCATTAGCTAAAATAGGATAATCAATTGCATCATCTCCTGAGAAAAGGTATAAATCAGGACGTTTTGATAAAAGTTCAACAGTTCTCTCAATTGATCCTGTTGCCTCTTTGATTCCAAAGATATTTGGAACATCATCAAATAGTCTACATACTGTATCGGCTGAAATATCAACACCTGTTCTTCCTGGAACATTATATAGCATAAATGGAAGCTCTACTGATTTTGCAATCGCTTTATAGTGCTGATATAGACCCTCTTGGCTTGGTTTATTGTAGTAAGGGCTTACAGAGAAGATGGCATCAACCCCACATGCTTCTGCATGTCTAGCAATATCAATTGCTTCATGGGTTGCATTACTTCCTGCTCCTGCTAAAACTTTTGTCTCTGTTCCTTTACATACCTCTACAGCTATCTCTATACAACGTTTATGCTCATCGTGGGTTAGTGTTGCACTCTCTCCTGTTGTTCCTACAGGGCAGACAGCATCAATGCCATGTCTGATTTGACGCTCAATTAGTTTTGCAAAAGTTGCTTCATCTAGTGTTCCATTTTTAAAAGGGGTAATGAGTGCCGTTGTAGCACCCGAAATTAAATTACTCATTTACTTTTCCTAAGTATTAGTGTTGTTGCTAAGTCATCATTAAAATATTTATTTGCTATTTCTGTGACCAATTCGGGCGTAATTTTAGCCAAATTCTCTTCATATTTAAGTAAAGGCTCTAAATTTCCTCGTACCAAGTAGCTTCCAAAAAGAGAGTTTACACCAGCAGAGTCTTCTAATGAGTATATAAAATCTGCTTTGGTATTTATCTTAACTTTCTCTAGCTCCTCTTTTGTTACATCTCCCGATTTTAGTTTCTCTATTTCGTTATGAATCTCTTTTTCTAAATCTTCAATTTTAATATCTGGATTGGCAATGCCCATAAAAAGAAAAATTCCATCATCTGTAAGCTCCATATTATAGGCATATACAGTATTTGCCATCTGTTTTTTATCTACTATCTCTTTATGTAGTCTACTACTTCTTCCACCACTTAAGATTTCAGAAATAGCAGAAAGCACAACTTGGTCTTGATGCTCATAGTTAGGGATTGGGTAGGCAATGGCAATAGTATCAACGGTGTTATTATCTTTTTTAATAACTTGTCTAATGCTTCCATCACGTTTTGGTTCAACAGGTTTGATAGCAGGTACTTTATTTTTATTTTTGATATGTCCAAATTTCTCTTTGGCAATCTTAAATACCTTCTCTTTATCAATATCTCCTGTCACTATTAAAATAGCATTATTTGGTTGGTAATATTTACCATGAAAATCTTTAATATCATCAATTGTCCATGTCTGAATATCATTCATAAATCCAATTGGTGTCCAGTGGTAAGGGTGTGCTACATAGTGAGTGTTAAAGAGTCTAAAGTACAAATATCCAATAGGTGGATTATCTGTACGAACACGACGCTCTTCTGCCACTACATCACGCTCTACTTGAAACTCTTCATCTTTTAAGTTTAAGTTCTCCATAAGCTCTGCAAAAAGTTCTGCTGATGTCTCTAGATTTTTAGAAGATGATTTAATAAAGTAGTGGGTGTAGTCAAATGAGGTAGAGGCGTTATTAACTCCACCCTTTGACTTAACAATCTTATCAAACTCTCCAGCTTCAAGATTTTTAGTTGATTTAAAGTTTAGATGCTCTAACATATGAGCAATTCCACTTTTGCCCATAACCTCATTACGACTTCCAACTTTATAAAAAATATCAGTCGTAATAACATTAGAGTCATTTTTCATCGGAATCACAACAACCTGCAAGCCGTTGTCAAGTGTTTTGGTATAGTGTTGTGGTAGCGAATTTGCCATTAGTAGTCCTAGTGTGGTTATAAGTAGTATAACTGTCTTTTTTATCATAATTTTTCCATTATCCTCTACAGTTTTTGAAGGTGCTATTTTATCTGAAAACTATTAAAGGTTTTGAGTTAATAGAATTTTTTCTTGCT
>Ga0256827_10002299_pt1 | contig 12344 bp, 8 predicted proteins | sample CV84metaG_FD_185977 | JGI IMG/M metagenome (GOLD analysis project Ga0256827, IMG submission 185977) | Hydrothermal vent microbial communities from East Pacific Rise, Pacific Ocean - CV84 | ecosystem: Environmental > Aquatic > Marine > Hydrothermal vents | place: Pacific Ocean: East Pacific Rise... | reverse complement strand
CAAATATTTTAGACGAGATAATCACATCACTCTTTTTTGCCACAACTTCTAAGGTGTAGTTTCGTAAAGTTTTCATTAGTGCGTCAAAGATATAAACAACAGCAATAGCAATAACAAAGACCCACAGGGTATCAAAAGCCGAGTTAGGAATGACTCGGTCATAGACATTCATTGTAAAGAGAGGGGTTGCCAACATAAAAAGGTTAAGTAAAAACGAGGCAAGTAAAACATCAAAATAGAGACCCTTTGAGTAGCTTAAACTGCTCCAGAACCAATGTTTTTTTTCTCTCTTCTTTTCAGATATTTCAATTAATGGTTTTAGAAGAAAAAAAGAACCCAAAAACTCTTTCTCTAATTTACTGTTCTCTACCCAGTAGCTCTCTTCTCCTGAAATTTCGGGCATAATGATTTTGCTATATTCACCTTTGCTCTCTGTGATAATACAGACTCTATCCTCTTTTAAAAGAACTATTGCAGGAAGTATGACTTTTGGAATACTCTTTAATTTTACACCATCAATTAATTTTGAGCTAAAACCTGCACGTTCTGCAACTTTTGAAAAAATATCATCCAATCCACGGTTGTTGGCTTTGAAAACTTCTGAAGAGAGTTGCCCCTTTTTAATGGGTAGTCCATAAGTAATGGTTTCAATATCAATTGATTTATGATAGATTTTGGCAAAGATTACAAAAGCATTTAAAAGAGGAGTCATCTTATCTCCAGTGGAATATCTAATTTAAATTCACTAAGTAACTCTCCTGTAACACTTAAGAACTGATAATAGGTTAAGAGTTTATCAAAAATAGCATTAATTTTTTGAGTTTGAGCATGGCTATACTCTTGTTTAATATTTAACAAATCAATAATCGTCCGTTTACTGTTTTGATACTCCAACTCATAAAGCTCTTTTGTTCCTAAAAGATGATTTAACTGCTCGTCAGTTAATGCTATTTGCTTCTCTATCATCTCATATTTCATTAACGAAACGTGTATCTCCTCTTCTACTAACAATTTCATATCTTCCAAGCTTTCTTCTTCTATTGCACTTCTCTTTAATGCACTAAGTTGAGAGGCTTTATCTGTTCCCCCATTGTAGATATTATAGTTTAAGACCACTGCAACTTTTTGGCTGTTGTCTCCTCCTTCAAAGCCATGAACATTACTGCTCCATGTTTGAGATACCTCTAAATCAAGGGTTGGATAGTCGCTACTCTTCTCTTGTGTATAGAGTGCTTTCGAGATATTGAGTTGAGCCTTTTGAGCCTGTAGAGTAAAGTTTTTTTGATAAGCTTTGGTAATAAAACTTTCAATCTCTGTCTCATTTGGGGTAAAAGAGATTAAAGGTTTACTCATTGCCGAAATATCGGGAACTCGATTAATAAAACGTCTATAGTTGATTTTTGTATTTAGATAAACCCGTTGAGCCAAAAGTCGATTTACTTCTGCCAGTTTAACCCGTGCTTTTGTCTGTCGATAGTCCGATTCATAGCCATCTCCTGCTTCAAGGCGAATCTTAACCTTTCTTAATGTCTCTAGATGGTTTTGATAGTTCTCTTCTTCTATTGCTATTAGAGCTTTTTTCCATAAAACTTGTAGATAAACTTGAATAATTGATAAAGAGATTTTATTCATCTTTTGAAGGAGCTGATTTTTTGCTACCTCTAATGCAGACTCTTTTTCAATAATTCTATATCTGTTTTTATACCCTTCAAAAAGGTTGTATCGTCCTACTATTGCCATCTGCTGTTCATTTAATTGACGGTTTCCCTCAAAACTATAATCAATTTTGGTTCTCTCTCTTCCCACTTCTCCTGAAATGTCAAGAGTAGGTTTATCGGATGACTTTACCTTTTGTAGTTCATAATAAGATGCTTTATAATTTTCAATAGAGACCTTAATTTGTGGATTACGATAGAGATTCTCTTTTATCGTCTCTTCCAAAGTTAAGGCATTCCCCAATAATGGAAACACTATAAAACAATATAAAATATATTTTAATTTATTCACTTAATTACACCTCTTTAACCATAATAATATATTCTCTATAAATAATCAATTAAAATGGTATGGGGTGTGGTTATTGGAGAGATATTATATACTATTCTATTTTAACAACAAAATCTCTCTACCCTTAGATTTCCACAAATCTAAATTATTAGGAATCAAAGTTGGGTTCTTATCTTGCTCTTTTTGAATTAATCCTTTAACCTTATAAGGGTCATATTCTGTATCTTCATCTCCAAATTTTACAGTTCTAATCTCTAATTGGTTTTCTTTTGCTGTAATAAGTTTAAATTGCCAAAATTTTCCACTTTTAATTGTCCAAGATTTATCATCATCATTTGCTCTTGTTGGTGCTCCCCAGCTTCCTTCACCTATAAAGGTTGTTCCTCTTTTTTTATCTACTACAAAACCCTCTTCTCCAAAAAGGTCAGGTTTTAGAGGTTGTGTATATTTAACCAAATGAGAGTCAGATTCAATTGCAAGTTGAACACCATAACTATAAAAAAGAGGAGACCAATCCAAATAACGCAATCTTCCTTCTGGTTTACTCTTTCTATGTGGTCGCAGAGGTCGGTGGTAAGAGGCAATTTTCCATCGATTTTTATCTTTTTTTAGCTCCTCTTTTAGCCATTGTGTCTGCTTGTCCCATTTTTTGTGAATATGCCACTTATTAGCCTCTTTTATAGCCATATCATAATAACCCACTGTTGGTTCAAGTTCAGTATTAAGGGTATAGAGCGACAGAAAACCGAAACTAAGCTTGGAGTATATATCAACATTTGGTACATCAAAAAGGTTATGAAGCATCTTATGGTCTCGGTTTTCATGGTTTCCATGGGTCACAACAAGTGGATAAATTCGTCCATCTTTGCTCTTGGTCTCTTGCCACTCATCTAGCCATCGTTTCCACTCTTGGGCTGTTCCATTTTTTGTATAATCCCCACCATGAGCAATAAAAAGAGGTCGAATTTTACTAACCAAAATATTTCCTCTCATTCGTCCTTTTGGAATACTCCGTGAATCGCCACCAGAGATAAAAGTAAAAGGTTTACTACCTGATGGAGCAGTCTTAAAATACATGGTGTCACTACACTTATTAGCAGTACAGACCTTAAAATAGTACTTTGTATCACTTCTTAAGCCACTAAGCCTTGTAAAAGTATTGTCCATCCCTCTATATTTAATATGTCGTTGAGGTGGCATAATATTTTTTGTCTCTGCTGTTAATCCATAATGTAACATAGGCTTTCCACTATACTGATTCCAACCAATGGTCATGGTAGTTTTTGGGTCACTGTTCCAAATCAAACGGTATTTGTCTGAAAATGTTTGATTTGAACTTTTATCAGGAGAGTGATTTGTATTACATGCAGTTATAAAAAAGAGTGTGCTGAACGTGAAGAGATAGTTTATAGGTTTCATTGAATCTACTTTTTGTGAATTATAGCATATAAAAGAATTAATAATTTACTTTTAAAAAATTGCTTTCTGTTTAAAAATATTTTGATATACTTTAAAAAATATAATCTAGGATAAATAATGTTTAAAACTATTACAGGTTGGTTTACAAGTATGAAAGAGGAGATGAATGATTTATCTCAACAGCAGAGAGAAGCAGAGTTAGATTTACTAATTTTAATGATGTATGCAGACAGACATATTGATGACAAAGAGAGAGACGCAATTGTACAAGAGAGTAAATCTTTTGTTTGGGAAAATAGAGAGTATCACGTCACATTATATATAGATAAAACCATTGCAAAAGTACGCAGTGTAATGTTAAATGAAAAGAGTCTAAATCTCTTTTTAGAAGATATTCTTACTCGCTTAAATGATAAGGAGACTAGAGATAAAGCTCTTGAAAGTGTCGAAAAATTTATGGATATAGATTTTGATATTTCAGACAAAGAGAGAGAGCTTTTAGAGGTTATTAAAAAGGTTTTTAAACGTTAGTTTAGGTTAAAGTAAGAAGGGGATTCTAAAATCCCTTCTCTTTATAAAAATTCTTATTCACTCTAACAAAATAGATTATAGTTAGTTAAGAGTATCTTCCATCAATGCGTTATTTTTTACTTATTCCCGTAAAACACCTGAATTATTTTGTAGTTTATAGTTTTTTTATATTTCTTTCTATAGAATGAATATAAATGTGTGTAGGGAGAGTTAGTGAGCTTTAAAGATAAATTATCAGAAAAATGGAAAACACCATACTTTCAACAAAAACTTAAGAGTATAGAGTTTAATGCTGTAGGTTTAAGAGGTGTAAAAAGCACAGTTATAAATTTTGACTATCCTATTACAGCTATAGCAGGGCGAAATGGCATTGGTAAGACAACTATTTTACAGCTGATTGCTTGTTTGTACCATAACGATGATAAATCACACAATCCTTACCGATTTTCAAATGCCAAAAGTGCCAAGCCCTATTATACTTTTGGTGATTTCTTTATCCATTTTGCAGGAGAAGAGAAGAGTGAAGGGGCTTCTATTGAGTACCATTATCTGCAACAAGGTAAAAAGAAGCCTATTTCAAAAAAGCATACACTAACCAAGGGAAAACAGTGGAATGCTTATAATCGTCGTCCTAAAAGATATACCGATTTTTATGGTGTTTCACGGGTTATTCCTGCCAATGAGTTTGCCACTTTTAGAAATACCTTTACCTCTTCGGCTACAGCATTTAAAAAAGGTTCATTTTCAGATAAAAGTACCAAAAGAATAAAGAGTATTTTGGGTAAACCTCTTACCTCTGTAGACTCTAACAGTTCAAGCAAGATTCCAAACTTTAAGCTCAATACGATTTTGTTAGAGAGTGGTTTAAGCTATAGCAGTTTCAATATGGGAGCAGGAGAAGAGGTAATTATCTCTCTTGTCTCTCGTATGGCTGAGTTGCCAAATTATAGTTTGGTTCTGATAGAAGAGTTAGAGTTAGGGCTACACCCAAAGGCTCAAACGCTTTTGATGCAGATGTTGTTTCAGATAGTTTTTGAAAAAAAGCTACAGCTTATCTTTACCACCCATTCCCCTTTTCTTTTTGATGCTGTTCCAAGCGAGGGGCGAATTTTACTAAGAAAGGTTACAGGTTTAGAGGTTATTTATAAACCAAGTAGCTCTTTGGCTTTTTCTGAGCTAACAGGAGAGATACGCAAAGAGCTAACGGTGTATGTAGAAGACAAGGTAGCCAAACTAATATTAGAGACGCTGTTGAGTAGTTCAATTAGAAAGCGTATCTCTATTTTAGATGTAGGAAGCAAAGAGAATTTGGTTCGTATGATAGGAAGCCACTATCGCAACAACTTATTGGGCAAGGCTGTTGCTATAGCCGATGGAGATTTGACCGAGTCGGAGTTAAGAGGTTGGTATAAAAAACATATATTAAAGAGCTACAAGGGAGAGCTGTTTGATGAAGAGAAGTTTCAACAAGAGTCTAAAGAATTGTTTGCCAAATTCGCAGGAGACAATGCACCCGAAAAGTACATGTTATCCAAGCTAAAAGAGAATGAAGATTATGCTCGGTTTGTGGATGATAGTGATGATTTTGTTCTTTTTATTGCTAATGAGATTGAATTGAATGACCATCATAAATTATTTCGAGTTATTGGGGAAGAGATAGGTCTTGGAGAGGAGCATGTTCGGATGAAGGTTGTTGAGGGGTTGGTTTTGTTTTATTCTGAAAGTTTTATTTTTATTATAAAGTTTATAAAAGGAGGGTTACATGATTAAAATTAAAAGTTTCGAAGCAGGAAAAGGTGATGCTTTTCTTATTTCTTTTGGAGAAAAAGAAGAGGAAAATATAATGATAGATATGGGAATGCCTTCAACGTATACTCAATGTGATAGTGATTTAACTACTATATGTATTAAAGATGAATTACTAAAGCTATCTAAAAAGGGTAAAAAGTTAAATTTATTAGTTGTGACACATATGCATGAAGATCATATTGGTGGAGTTTTGAAATTTATAGAAGAAAATGCTGGAGAACATAAGATTATAAAAGTTGATGAAGTTTGGCATAATAGTTATAGACACCTTGATTTTGAGAGTCAAGAGTTGGAAGATGATTCTGATACTATTAAAATTATGAAAAATATTGTTTTACAGAAAACTCCTAAAAAAACAGATGGAATTAATAGTATTACAGCTAAACAAGGTTCATCTTTAGCAGGTAGTTTGTTACGATATAAATATAATTGGAATAGCTACTTCAATGATGGTGCTGTTGTTGTTAATAATGATACTCCTATAAAGATAGGAGAAAATATAAAAATAATTTTATTATCGCCCAATAAGAAAAAGCTTAATGATTTAAAAAAAGGGTGGTTAAAAGAGTTAAGAGGAAAAAAGTTAGTTTTTACAAATAATCCAATATTTGATGATGCTTTTGAGTTTTATTTACGTAATGAATATCAAAATAATTTTAAAATTATGAAAACTTCATCTAAAACTAAAATAAATTTTGAATATTTATCAAAAGAAGAAGTAAAACCCAAGGATACAAGTAAAACTAATGGTTCTTCAATAGCTTTTATTATTGAATATATGGATAAAAAATTACTTTTTTTATCTGATGCCCATGATGATATAATTTATGAAAATCTTAAATTATTAAAAAAATTAGATTTTGATTTAGTTAAAGTTTCTCATCATGCAGGAGAACATAATACTTCAAAAGATTTATTGAATTTAATTGAATCTAAAAAATTTTTAATTTCAACAAATGGAACAACTGATAAACATCCTCATTTGAGTGTTCTTTCCAAAATTATTACAAAAAAAACAGATTATGATAGAAAGATTATTTTTAATTATGATGTTCCTATTTTACAAAAGTTAAAAAAATATACGGAATTACTTAAGGACAAATATAAGATAGAAATTGAAATTGAAAAGGAGATAAGAATATGTTAGACAAACTAAGAGGAAATGTATGTAAAATATTTATTAATGATCGAGAAGAGCAAGGAACAGGCTTTTTAATTAACAATGAATTTATAATGACTGCATATCACGTTGTGGAAGATTTTAATGAAATTGAGATAGTTTTTGGTGAGAACGAGCCTATAAAAAATGTTGTTATGTATAAAAAAGATGAAAAATTTGATATTGCTATTTTAAGATTAAAAAAAGTAATTGATTTTTATCAAAATATTGGATTTTTAGATGCTCCTTTGATTCATGGTGAAGAGTGGATGAGTTTTGGTTATCCTGCTAAAAAAATAGAAACAGGAGAGGAGTTAAAAAATGAAGATACACGTAAACATATTATTAAACTTTTACCCCAACTACAACCACAGGGTTATGATTTAGAGTTAAATCTTGACAGAAAACTTTCCTCTTATATAGGCTTATCTGGAGCTCCATTAATAGTAAAGGAGAAAATAGCAGGGATTATCAATAGTGAATTAATGGATGAAACAACTAAAGAACTTAATGCTTTATCTATTCAGAATTTTCGAAAATTATTAATTGAATTGAAAATTATTAAAGATAATAAAAAAAGACCTGAGGTAAAAATTGAAGCTAAAAATATATTAGAATTAGCAGTTTCTCCAAGAGATTTTAAGAACTTATCAGAAGATAAAGGTATGACAAATAGTAAAGAAGGAATTCATTATGAATATTATAGTTATCTTAATCGAAGAAGAGAGTGTGGTTATCTTTTTTTAGGAAATAATATTATTAATAAAAATATTTTTACATCTTTTAAAAAAAATCAAAAAAATCCTGAAGAACTTGAAATTTTTTTAGTTAAAAAGAAAGAAAATAATAGAGTTGTGGATAAGAAAAAAGATATAGAAGAACATATTAGAAAAAATAATTGGGTACGAAAAGTTGATGGAAATATACATTATATTGATGATTTTGTTTGGGAAAATACTATTGACGAAACTACAAGTAGTGACTCTTCAAAAAGGAATGATTTTATTGACCAATTTATTTATAATGAAGATGGAAGCAATACAGATATTCTTTCTTTAGAATTTTTTAAAAAAGAAATTGATAATCAAGATATTCCTATTTCCATTGTTTATGGTGGAGGAGGTATTGGTAAAACTACTTTTTGTGATGCTTTAGAAGATATGATTAATAATGATGAAAATATAAGAAAAAAAGTTTTTTATATTAAAGGGGAACGGGTTGTTAAGCTCTTAACTGCAAATAAAGGTATAAATTCATTAGATGATTTATATGAAATATATAAAGAAGAATTAAATTTTCAAATAACTCAAGAAGAGTTCAATTTAAATTATATTACGGGAAATGTAGTTGTTATTATTGATGCAATTGAAGAAATAGATTCAAAGTTAGGAGAAGAGTTTAATTTAAAGTCATTTTTTGAATCATTGTTGACTTTAAATCAAAGATTTTATAGTACAAAAATTATTATAACTACAAGAGAACACGTTTATAAGAAAATAAAAGAGATAAACTTAAAAAATAATGATATACAGTATCTTCAATTATTTGGGTTTACAGAAAAAAATTTAGAAACTTTTTTACAAGAAAAGTATAAGGAAGATAAGAAAAAAAAATTAGAAGTTGAAAACTTTATAAAAGAGAATAATCTTTTTAATAAAAATAATATCATTCCTTTATTTGTAAATTTAGTATGTGAAATTATTGATAGACCAAACCTTTCATCACAAGAATATAATTTTAAATATTTTTTAGAGACTCCTTTGGATAAATTATTAAAATTTTTAATGATTAGAGAAAAGGATAGACAGTCTTTAAATATGGATCTAGATGATATTTTTGAATTGTTAGAATACATTATATTGGAGTGTAATAACTTAATATTAAAAGAAGATTTAAAAGATCATGTTGATGCATATGAAGATGACTTAGCAAAATATCTAGATAATCCTTTATTTATATATAATGGTAGAAATATAAAAATTAAATATGATGTTTTATATGATTTTGTTAAATCAAGGTCTCTTAGGTATAAAATTTTAAATGCAGAGAAGTATAAAAAAATATTTTCTAACTTATTAAAAGAGTGTTATTTGGGTCAAAATGAACTGTTTATACAGTCAAAAGAGATTCTTAAAGGTGAGGTCTCTGTAATTAATTATCAAGTAATTTTACAGTCATTTATTGATAATTTGTCTGATAGTGATATTAAAAATTATGAACAAGAAAATATAAAGAAAAGTATATCTGCTATTTTATATTTAGCGTTTGAAACATTAATTGAGAAAAAAGATAATAGAGAATATACAGAATTATTGGTTAAATTATTTAAAGTAAATACAATCCAACATTTATATATTTATGGAGATTTTTATTCTTTAAACTTTTCTGATTTAACTATTATTAATTCAACATTTTATCAATATAAAAATTTTAAAAAATCTATTTTCCCTGAAATTAAAAATAATAAAAAAATTATTTTTAAGAATACAAAATTTAATTATACAGATATAGGAAGTAGCAAAACAAAAATTATAAATACATTTTTTGATAAGGATTGTAAATATATTGATTCAGATATTGAAGAAATAGCTAAAGAGACAAGTACTGAGGTTGAACGAAAAATTAATGAGATTAAAGAGGATATAAAAATCTTATGTAATTTTCTTACTTCTAAAAAATCAATAAACATTATAAAATTAAATTGTGAAAATAAAATGAATTATCGAAAAAAAATAGAAAAATTTCTATCGTGGTTAGCAGGAATAAAATTTTTAGATGAGGTCGTTGGCAAAAGTAAGGAGACTCAATATAAAATTAATTCTAAATATCGTGATAATATTCCTAATATTAAATTAGGAATATTTCCTTCTGAAATAGAAAAAGAAATTGAAAATTTTAATTAATAAAATAGATAAACTATTCATAAATAGTATATTTAAAACTTTCAAATGTGGGGTGTTGTAGCTATGATTATTTTCATTTCAATGGTATACTTCCACATGAAAATAAAACTAGCCACCTTCAACCTCTACCAATTTGCAAAACCTCCATATTCATGGTACACAAAAAAAGAAAAATTCACAGAACAGCAGTGGATTGAAAAAACCACATGGATAAAAAATCAGATAATCAAAATGGATTGTGATATTATTGGGTTTCAAGAGGTCTTTTCAAAAGATGCCTTAGAGAGCTTGGTCAAAGAGTTGGGTTTTGATTACTTTGAAACAGTAGATAGTGCAAAACTTAGTAAAAAAACATATATTACTACCACCGTTGCTATTGCTTCTAAATACCCTATAACAAGAATGCAAAGGGTAAAAGTAAATATTCCAAGTTTGAAAAAACATAACTTTACAACCCCTTTTACTTTTGCACGAGTACCTATAAAAGCTACAATTGTACTTCCTAACAAGAGAGAACTTTTGGTTTATGTGGCTCATCTGAAATCAAATAGAGATAATGAATTTGAGTATTTATTCAACAAAGAACATGAGTTAGAGCATAAAAAAGAGAGGGTCTCAAAAGCTTTAGAAGGAACATCGGCGACATCTTTACAACAACGTTTATGTGAAGCCTCTTCACTCTTTTCTAATATTAAAAGGGTAAAAGATAAACCTGTAGTGTTTCTTTGTGATTTTAATGATAAAGAGTTTTCTTTGACTATTGATGCCTTGACCAATCACAAATATCATGACGCTAAAAGTGAAGAGGATTTTGTTTTGTATGATGCCCGCTATCAATATAAAGAGGTTATTGATAATCCCCACCCCGAAGCAAAAGAGCCACAAAGAAAGCCCACAAGTTACTTTTTAGGAAAAGGAAATGTATTAGATTATATTTTTATATCAAAAGAGTTTGAGGTTACAAATTATGCCGTTTTAGATGAGCATCTACATGAGCATGGAACAGATTTATTGCTTAAAAGTGACCATGCTCAGGTGGTTTGTGAATTGAGTTTTAAGGAAGAGATAAAATGAATAATTCAAAAAAACTATTAGCACTAAATAAACCAAAAGGCTATATTGTCACACGCTCTGATGAACGTGGGCGAAAAACAGTCTATGACCTTTTGCCTGATTGGGCTTTTGATGAGGGTTGGATGCCTATTGGACGGCTTGATTTAGAATCTAAGGGGCTTCTTCTCTTTACAACAGATGGTAAAATTGGAAATCTGTTGACCAAACCAAAAGGGTGTATGAAAGTTTACGAAATATGGGTTAGAGGTCATGTAACAGATGAACATATAGCACAAGCTAAAAGAGGAGTAGAGAGTAAATACGGATTACTTAAAGCTCTAGTGGTTGAAAAACTGGGAATGGGTGGAGCAAAAACAAAACTAAAAATTGTTATTGATGAGGGGAAAAATAGACATATACGGCGACTCTTTGGAGCAATGAAAGACCCAAAATTTGGAACACCCTTGAAAGTTTTAGAGTTGAAACGGGTTAGTATTGGTAGTTTTGGGCTTGATATTGAGAGTGGAAAGTGGCGTTGGCTTACCATTGAAGAGGAAAAAGGATTGATTAATTAAAGCAAAAATATGTCATTATTCCTTAATAAGGGTGACTTTTAACCCATCTTCCCACAAGAGAAGGTTTATGAACCATAAAGAGCTGTAGGGTGCTGTTTTCTAACGCACCAAAAAGATAGCAAACCAAAATTAATGTAGCAAGTTTTAGAGTGGGACAGATAACTTGTCAAACGCATTTAATTTATGGAGAACTATTATGCCTTTTAAACTTTCGCCTCAAACCCTTAAAAAACAAGCTAAAATTTTAACAAAAAATTGGAATCATAGCACTATTAAAACAGCCCAAGCACGAGATTTATTGTGTAAGCTTTATGGTTATAAAAATAGCCATCACTACCAAACCATTCAAAAAGAGAAAGGTTTAAGTTTTAACTCAATTAACCAAGAGACTCTAACGCTACACTATAAACAGTTTGTTCAAAAACTAGCAAAATTAGCCAATATAAATGAAACCCAAGCTCAAAAGCTTATTCATCTTTTGTGGAGTGACTATATTAATGAAAATTCTGAAATATCAACCAAGTTATATATAGCCAAGTTTGAGTTTTTTGGTGGTTGTTTAGACTTTTTGGACTCTGCACTGTTTGAGTATGGGTTTAATGATAATCCATCGGTAAAAGATGCAATAGAGGCTATTGGAGTTCCTCATATTGAGGTTGGGGCTATTTTTGTTAATGGAGTCTCTAAGGGGTTTGATTATAGTTTAAGAGAGTTTGATGAGGTTAAGGTTTATTCTCATGGGTTTGATTCGATGCAGTTCTTGCCTTTTAAGCCCAAAAAGCTTTCGTTTCTGCTTGATGTTCACTTGGGGACTCTTGCTCGTTATCTTCGTATGGCTGGGTTTGATGCTCTTTATGACTCCAAAGATTATGGAGATGCTTTTTTAGC
>Ga0256827_10002298_pt1 | contig 12348 bp, 15 predicted proteins | sample CV84metaG_FD_185977 | JGI IMG/M metagenome (GOLD analysis project Ga0256827, IMG submission 185977) | Hydrothermal vent microbial communities from East Pacific Rise, Pacific Ocean - CV84 | ecosystem: Environmental > Aquatic > Marine > Hydrothermal vents | place: Pacific Ocean: East Pacific Rise... | reverse complement strand
GTATACTTGTCCAGACGGATAGATTTTCGTTTGCCATGTCTCCTCCTTAGTTTTTATGTTCTGTTATATCAGCACTCTGTTCATATCGCTTATCTGAATCTTCTATAAGTCTAAAATATAAATGAGGGATAAATAGATATGCCATCATCGATACCATTAGTACTTTACTTGTAAAAGGTTCACTTTGAATTTGAACAGAGAGATCGTATAAGCAGTAAGTTTGTAATGCCCAAAATAGATAACCAAGATTCATCCATTTTTTAGAGAAGTAACCCATTTTTGCAAGTGTAATTGTCGCAGCATATGCCACCCCAAAAACAAGAACAAGTGTTGATACTGTAAAAATCCACAAAAACGCATCTGGTGCAATTTCTGGTCTTACAATAAGTATCTCTTCCATATGGAATCCTTTTGACTATCAATTTTACTAAAGTCATCCACCTAATTACAAAAAGTGGGAGACCAAAAAGCATATTGTATTATCTCGACTTGATTGAAAGAAATTATTGATATATGTCAACTTTATAAAAAAAACTTTTTTTAATATATAATTATAATGAAAAGTTATATTTTATATTGTTATTTTTGGAGTTATAAAAAAAGTACTAAATACCTATTTTACAAGGCATCTAGCTGTATGGAAAGGACGTGAATAGTGAGGAGAGGTGAAGAGATCGCCTTCAAGTAGCCATTCTCTTGATTTATCTATATCTACAGATTGAGCAACTTTTCGTTGCATACGACTTTCACAAATCACTACTTTACCTTCTGAAAAAGCCTCTTTTACCTCACGCATTCTGTCAGTAGTAATCTTATGATGTAAACCTATAAATACAGCCAAAACCATACCCACTACCAACAGTGCTTTAGGAGCTGAACCCTTTTTAAACATAGGTCTACTGCCCACAAAAAGTGTTACTAGCAAAATTATTAAAGCAATAACCAAATATCCACCCTCTAGTTCTAAAAACTTACCCATAATAGTCACTCCTATAATTTTTAAAAATAGTATCATAATTAACAAAATCCAAAATTGATAAGCATCAACAATATAGAATATAAAAACATCTATACTTACGTTTAGAAAAAGGAGGCATTATGCAAAAATATCTATTTATGGCATTGGGTCTGGGACTCATACTTATGTCTATAATTGCTTTTCAAGAAGGAAAGCCAACATCTAAAGCACCTATATATAAAGAGCTTAAAAAGTACTCTCCTTACTATTTAGAAAAACGTTTTGGTGGGCTACAAATCATGAGTAAAATAGACAAAGAGTTTAAAGAAAAGCCTAAAAATATAGAACTGTTTAGCCGTCTAGACTACTTAGAAAAAACTTGGGGGAAGAGTCATTTAAAAATAGTTAAAAGTGAATTAACCATTCAAGATAATAATGGAACAATTATCAGCACTTTACCAATAAAAAGCCAAGAAGACAATAACTTTTTACATACTTTTTATGGCATATAATCATGTCTCCTATTCTTATGACTCTTGTTTCATCTGTTGTTATGCTTATGTTCATGGCATTCCCTGCTATGAAAGTAGTTGAATGGATAGCAAGTAAAAAGGCATTATCCCAACAGATTCAAAACATACTTATTATTATTTTAACAGTCATATTATCTATAATGGTTGGAATATTTTTAAATTATGAAGCTCTTTTTGCATAAATAAAAACTTATAATTAACATTCAATTCATCTTATGATAATATAATTAGATAACTATTTTAAATAAAAAGTAACTTGAACTTCTTTTACTGTTTTTAGATATAGAGGATAGACTAATGGCACAACAAAATATCTTACTGCTTGAAGATGACATACAGTTAAGCGATACCGTTAAACAGTTTTTAGAGTATTCAGGATATACCATTTACCCTGCCTATGATGCTTCTGCAGCCAAAGATATTTTATATGAAAAAAGTATGGACTTAATGCTTTTAGACATAAAGGTACCTCATCAAAATGGTTTTGACTTTTTACAAGAGGTTCGTGATATGGGAGACTTTACACCTGCTATTTTCATAACTTCTCTAAACTCTGTTGACGATGTAACCAGAGGGTTTGACATAGGGTGTGATGACTACATACGCAAACCTTTTGCCCTAAAAGAGTTACTGGCACGTGTAGAGACCATTTTGAAACGAAACTTTGGAAGCCATGACAATCAAATTGATTTAGGTAATAGTTACAGTTTTGATATAAAAGGACTTTTTTTAAGTCATAAAGAGGAAAAAGTTTCACTCAAAACAAAAGAGTCAAAACTCTTAGCACTGTTTCTCAAAAATCCAAATAAGCTTTTAACATATGAAGCGATATTTGAAGTACTTTGGGAATATGATGAGACACCCAGTCAGGGAAGTTTACGTGCATATATTAATACCCTTCGACATATATTAGGAAAAGATAAAATAGAGACTGTCAAACATATGGGCTATCGTTATGTTAAGTAGTGAAAAACGTTCACTCTTTCGCTTTCTCTCTATCTATTTAAGCTCAACTTTTATACTTTTCCTTTTGGCAACATTTATTTTTTATGACTATCAAAAACATCAAATTATTGACATACAAAACGCTGAACTAAGCATAGAGGCAGAACATATAACTCAAAGCTTACGACAACTCAACGAAACATTTACAAAGACTTTAACCTACCCTCAAAAAGAGCCTTTTAAGTCAGCTATTTACGACTTAGACAAAGGCTATATTTTTGGTTCATTTAACCCTAAAAATATTTTATGGAGTGAAGAGTACTATCAAGAAGAGAAGAGACTTTTTCATATTCACCCTCTTTTCCCTTACTATTTGGGGGCATCATATATTGTAATAAGTAAAGAGATTAACCCTGAGCCTATTGACCATTTGTTAAAAATGTCTATTCTGTTTCTCTTTATTGCAGGTATTTTCTTTACACTTTTGGGTCTTTTTTTAGGTAGACTTTTTATCGCTCCCATGAAAGAGTCTATAGAGCAGATGAATAGGTTTATAGAAGACACCACACATGAGTTTAACACACCTATTAGTACCATACTAACCAACATCGAACTCATAGATACCATGTATGACTGTGAAGGAAAAGAGGAGCTAAAACGTATAGAGATAGCATCCAAGACGCTCAGTCGTCTCTATGAAGACTTAACCTATTTGAAACTTAACCACAACTATCATAGAGAGATTGAGTCACTTAATATCTCAAAACTCTTAGAAGATAGAGTTGAGTATTTTAATACACTTATAAAATCTAAAGAGCTAAAAGTAACACAACAGATAGAAGGAAATATAATTTTAGAGATGGACAAAAATGATGCCATTCGTTTAATAGACAATATTTTATCAAATTCTATAAAATATAATAAAAAAGAGGGTGCAATAGAGATTGGATTAAACTCTAAAACTCTTAGGGTGAAAAACTCTAGTATAGGCATAAAAAAAGAGGACATTAACCTTATTCAAAACCGTTTCAAACGTGCCAACTCAAGTGAAGGTGGCTTTGGAATAGGTCTTGATATCATAGGGCAAGTTGTAGAGCGTTACGGTTTTAAATTTAGCATTGACTCTACATACAACGAAAGTACAGAGGTAAACATTAGATGGATAAAATAGTAATCAAAAGCTTTTTCATAACTGCCATACTCTCAACAACCATGACAGCCGAACCGTCAAGCTCTCTACAAAACAACTGCCTCTCCTGTCACATAGAACAAAAAATTCCAAGTGAACTCATACATAGGCGATATCTACTAAAATATAGTACCAACAGAGATATAAAAGAGAGACTCTTTAAGTATCTTACAAACCCAAAAAAAGAGACCTCTATTATGCCCAAGCAGTTCTTTTTGAAGTTTCCAGAAAAAGCCTCTTTAGAGTTAAACGATACAGAACTGAGTGAAAGTATTGACATATATTTAGACTATTTTGATGTTAAAAAGAAGTTGGTTTTACCATAAATTTTTCTAACTCATGCACTTCTATAAAAGAGATAGATGTAACATTATTATCTTTTATATGAATAACGGTTATTTTTTCTTCTTCTCTATCTAGCTCATTCTCATCGTAAATCAAAGCAACTTCAAAGTCAAACTTTTTTAACTTTGGTAGAACAAAAAGATTTACTAAAAAACTGGGTAGAGAACTAATGTCCGATATATACATCATATTATTGGCACTTAAAAAGTCACTTTTTTTCTCTTTTAAAAACTCTTGTATGGCTGTCGAGGTATCTTTCTCAAAAGATATCAGAAGTAGAACTTCACCTTTTTTGGGAATTTCTACTTTTTTACTCTGTTGATTTAACAGAGCCAATGAGGGAAAACCCTCTCCTACTTTTACATCTGCCAAGATTAGCGTTATAAAAAGTAAATTTATAAATAATATTCTCATAATTGTTTTACTTATATTTTTCATTCGATATACTACCTCACAAATCATTAAAGAGTAAATAAGAAAAATATTTATTATGATAATTGTTATCACTTTTATCATTTTTTAAGAACTTTTTTTGTACTATTCTCTTAATTAGAGAGAATTGATAACAATTATCAGTTCTTTTTAAACATCTAAAGCTTATATAAAAGAGGAAATATGAAACTTTCAGAGCTACACAAAGGTGACAAAGCAACTATTTTAAAAATAGAAACCGACGACTCATTAAAAGGTCGTTTAACCTCATTTGGTATTGCCAGAGGAACAGAACTTAGTATAGAAGAGTGCTCTATAAGAAAGAAAACCATTGAGATACTTGTAGATGACACGCTCATAGGTCTACGTGCAGATGAAGCAGCCAAAATAGAAGTAGAGAAGATAAAATCATGAAAGCTATAAAAGTTATTTTAGCAGGTCAACCCAATGTAGGGAAGTCCATGCTTATCAATGCCATGAGTGGTTCCAACAGCTTAAAGGTGGGGAACTTCTCAGGGGTAACAGTAGAAAAAACAGAAGTATGTTTTGAACACCATTGTCACATGCTTGAGATGGTTGATTTACCTGGAACTTACTCCATACGAGGTTTTTCACAAGAGGAGAAAGTAGCCCATAACTACCTGCTCAATGAAGAGTATGATGTAATCATAAACGTACTTGACTCTACTCACCTACAACGAAACCTACTGCTAACACTTGAACTTCTTAAACTAAACAAAAAGATGGTTCTTGCCCTAAACATGGCAGATGAAGCTAAAAAAGAGGGTTTAGAGATAGATGTAAAACAGATAGAAGCAATTATTGGTGTGCCTGTTGTTTTGGTCTCAGCCAACTCAAAAGAGGGCATAGAAGAGTTACTTGAACGTGTGCATGATATTGCAGATAGTCAACAGAGAAATAACTCAAATATTATCTACTCTAACCCCGTAGAAGAGGAGATTTTTACACTTTCTAACTTTTTTAAGGAGAGAGGATTTAAACTTAGAGACTTAACATCAAGAGAGATAGCCATACGTCTTATATTTGAAGACAAAGACCTATATAAAGAGTTACATGAACAGCCTATTATGATGGAGTTACAACCTGTACTCGTTGCCTCTTTGGAGCATATATATACCCATCATGATAGTAAAAACATTACAGACATAAAAGCCAGTGAGTACATTGCCATAGCCCGTGGTATTCGTATGGAGACTGTAAAATGTGAACGCAACAAAGGTCAAAAAACTCTAACTAAAAAAATAGATGAGATTCTCATTAACAAATATCTGGGTATTCCTATTTTCCTCTTTTTTATGTGGGCACTCTTTCAACTAACATTTGAACTAGGAGCCGTCCCTATGGACTGGATAGGTGCTGGTTTTGAAGCTTTTGGCGAAATAGTAGGTTCTATTATTCCCAACGAAGAGTTACGAAGCCTTATAGTCGATGGTATTATCGCAGGGGTTGGAGCTGTTGTGATGTTCTTACCAAATATTATCATACTCTACATCGGTTTGGCACTGCTTGAAACCACTGGCTACATGAGCCGTGTTGCCTTTATGCTCGATGGATTCTTCCATAAGTTTGGACTGCATGGAAAAAGTTTTATTCCTTTGGTTACAGGTTTTGGATGTACCGTTCCTGCCTACATGTCAACACGAACACTAAAGAGTGAAAAAGATAGACTCATCACCCTCTTTATACTAGGGTTCATGTCTTGTGGAGCAAAACTTCCTATCTATGTACTCTTTGCAGGAGCATTTTTTGGGGCTGAGAAAGCTGGAAATATTCTCTTTATTATCTACATAGCAGGAGCAATGCTTGGTCTAGTCATGGCAAAAATACTTAGAGTGGTTGTCTTTAAAGGTGAAGATGAGCCGTTTGTAATGGAGATGCCAAAGTATAGACTCCCATCGTTTTCACTTATTTTCCATACAGTTTACAGTAAAGCGATGGGTTATTTGAAAAAAGCTGGTACCTTTATTTTGGTAGCTTCTATGCTTATTTGGTTTGCATCGGCTTATCCAAAACAGCCTCTTTTAGGAACAGCATATCAAACAAAGATAGAACAAGCCATGGGAGATAAAGAAAAAATTGTGGCACTTAAAAATGAGCTAAAACTAAAAGAGTTAGAGGGTAGCTACTTGGGTCAGATAGGAAAAGCATCTGAACCCTTCTTTGCTCCACTTGGATTCGACTGGAAAATGGCTGTAGCACTAGAGACAGGACTGGCAGCAAAAGAGGTGGTGGTCTCCACTCTTGGTGTACTCTATGCTGTAGGTGATGAAGTAGATGAAAACAGTAACTCTCTGGTAAAAGAGCTACAAGCAAATGTCTCTTTTGCATCAGCCATGGCGTTTATAGTGTTTGTCATGATTTACCTACCATGTATGGCAGCTTCTATGGTTTTTGCTAAAGAAGCTGGAGGGTACAGATACCTCTTCTATCTCTTTGTATTTACTACCGTTACGGCTTGGGTACTCTCTTTTATTACCTATAGGATTTTAATATAACCTAGTTCAATCTAAAATATTTACTGTATATTGGTTAATGGAGTCTCCATTAACCAATATATCTGTTTTACGTCTATTGTCTCTAAGTACTTTAAATTTACTGTTTAAGAGTGTAACCTTATTATCAATAGCATAAAATGCAATATTGATGCTATCTGTCGTAAACATTGTAATGTAGTTATTTCTGCTTTTCCAAGAGGACTCTAAAATATTACTTACCTCTGTAATATGTTTACTCTCTTTAAAAAGTTCCGTCATCTCATCAAGAATATTTGCTGATTCATTTTCACTGTTTGACCGATAGTGCTTCAAAGGTACATTTAACTCTCTAACCTCTTTCATGTTGTTGGTCTCCTCCACAGTATGTAGTTTTAGATAGTAGGCACAGTTAGGCAAACAGCTGCTTAAACTTTGAGATTTAATAAGGCTCTTTTTTATGCTCTCTCTCCATCTATTCATAGAAGCTGTTCCTGAGAAGATAAGCGAGAAGTTTAGTTTAGGGTGCTGAGATAAGAGTTTATCTAGGTGCTGAAGTATGTTTGAGATATTTGGCTCATAACCAATAATATAGAAGTAATTGTCAGCATTACTCCACTCATCTAAAAAAGAGTCAAATGAGTCACTTTTAATTTTGTCATAGATGAGTTGTTCATCATTTTTGTAGTCAAAAGAGTAAAATTGAATAGAACGGTCAATATCTTTGGCTAATAAATCATTAGAGGTATTTAGATTTAGATAGTGAAACTCTTTGTTGAAGTAGAAGTCACACTTGTCACGTACAGCACGACCATAGGTTCCATTATGAATAACTATAACATTGTTTCTCTTATTATGAAAATCACAATTTTCATTGGTACAGATGGAGTTTTTTATTTTTGAGAAGAGAAACTCCATCGCTGTTTTAGCCTCATCATAATCAGGAGGAAATATACGTATGATTTTCTCATCGTTATCAATTATATGTTGAATCTCATGGTCATTAATAGAGCTTAATGCACCAATAATTTGAATAGACTCTTTTGTCTCTTCAGGAAGATCTTCTCTTGCCATTATGGTATCTTTAAAAATAGCACTAAGTGAACTAATAACAATATAATCATACTGGGTTGTATTTAATTCATCAATAAGTATTTTTATCTCATTGCTATACTTCTTGACAAAGAGAAACTCAATATTTCTCTTCTTAATGTCAGGATAGTGGTTATAGATACTGTTGTAGGCAGAGATTTGATTGAGTACCCACTCATGATTTTTTTCATCAAGTGTGCGAATTAGAATAATTATTTTAGAATCTTTTTTAATGAGTTTTGAAAAATAACTTCGCAAAGAGTGCTTAAAGGGTAAAAAGTCAGGCATATTATCAATAATCTTCAAAGCATTTTGTGCAGGGATAATTTTTTGATTGATTAAGTAGATAAAAAATGCAAATATAAAACCAAAGAGAAAAAGAATAGAAGTAAAGAAGTCATTGATACTTGAAAAACCTTGAAAAGCTGAATCACATGACTTTGTTATAATGTACCAAATCATCACTGCAAGTACCATAAAAATAGTAAAACCTATAATTTTTGCTTTCATTGTATCCCCTTTTTTAAGATTAATGAATAGACAATATCCATCATAGCCAAATAGAGTTATTGATTTGATTAATTCCAAAACGCTATAAAACTCTAAAAGAGCTAAAAGCTGTGTAGAATAAAACAATACAAAACAGATTTTAAAAAACTCCATAATTTTCTCTTAGCTCTATGGCTTAATATGATAAAATTTGCAAAATAAATACCAAGGGGTTGATAATAATGATTTTTATAGATGATATTAGAGCAAATGAAGTGATGGATAGTAGAGGAAACCCTACTGTTCAAGCAACTGTAAGTCTTAGTGATGGAACAGTTGCATCTGCTATTGTACCAAGTGGTGCAAGTACAGGTAAAAGAGAAGCCTTGGAGCTCCGTGATGGTGGAGACCGTTACATGGGAAAAGGTGTTTTAGATGCTTGTGACAATGTAAATGAAAAAATCTCAGACGCTTTGGTAGGAATCTCTCCTTTTAACCAAGCAGAAGTTGACCTTGTTATGAAAACAGTTGATGGAACAGAGAACTACTCTGAACTAGGAGCCAATGCTGTTCTTGGTGTATCTATGGCTGTAGCACGTGCTGCTGCAAAATCGTTAGGAATGCCTCTTTACCGTTACCTTGGTGGAGCCAATGGCGTAACTCTTCCTGTTCCAATGTTTAACATCATTAACGGTGGTGAACACGCAAACAACTCTGTTGATTTTCAAGAGTATATGATTATTCCTCAAGGCTTCAACACCTTCTCAAGAGGACTTCAAGCTGTTGCAGAGATTTACCAACACCTTAAAAAAATCATTGATGGTATGGGTGAGAGTACAGCTGTTGGTGATGAGGGTGGATTTGCTCCAAACTTAAAATCAAACGAAGAGCCTCTTCAAGTTATTATTAAAGCCATTGAATCTGCTGGTTATAAACCAGGTGAAGAGATTGGTCTTGCACTTGACGTTGCTGCATCTGAAATCATTAATGATGAAGGAAAATATGTTCTTAAATCAGAAAACAGAGAGTTAACTTCAGCTGAGATGGTAGCATACTACGCTGACTTATGTTCTAAATATCCTATCGTCTCTATCGAAGATGGTCTAAGTGAAGATGACTGGGATGGTTGGAAAATCATGACAGAAGAACTAGGAGAGAAAGTTCAAATCGTTGGTGATGACCTTTTCGTAACCAATGTATCTATCTTATCAGAGGGAATCGAAAAAGGAATAGCAAACTCTATTCTTATTAAGCCTAACCAAATTGGTTCTGTTTCTGAAACCATGCAGACCATTAGACTGGCACAGAGAAATGGTTACACTTGTGTAATGTCTCACCGTTCAGGAGAGAGTGAAGACACATTCATCGCAGACTTCGCAGTGGCTATGAACACAGGTCAAATCAAAACTGGTTCAACAGCGAGATCTGACAGAATCGCTAAATACAACCGTCTTTTAGAGATAGAGAGAGAACTAGGACAGTTCGAATACCTAGGGAGTTCAATCTTTAACTAATGGGTATTTCTATTACTAATGATATTGAACCCATTATCAGAAAGTTCGAGGAACTCCTCGGACTCTCATTTAAAGTTTTTATATTAACAGCTATTGTTGTTACTATATTGGGTATCTATGTTGCCAATCTTCTTTTTGGAAATCACTCACTTAGAGTGCTACAAGGTCTTAAAGATGAAAAACAACACTTGGAAGTTAAAATAGATAACCTAAAAAAAGAGAATGCAAAACTTCATAAACAGTATCTTGAATGGGTAGATGCGAAGTAGTCTCACTACTCAGCATTTACATCTATAGATTTCAACCTAATCATCTCATCTTTTTTTATAAGATGTTTCCCATACTCCTTTGCCTTATCATACTCATGCATGGTAAAATAGAGTAGCGTTATATTTTGGTAATTACTCTGAGTAACATCATGAACTTCTCCATACAGCTCTTTGTTTATGGACAAAGCTTTCTTATACCCTTTTAGTGCTTTCTCATAATGTCCCATCTCTTCTTGAAGTACAGCTAAGTTGTTGTAACTTATGGCTGTATCTATCTTCTCTTTCTTTATAATGGACTCTTTTATTTTAATGGTCTGCTCTGTTAATGCTATCGCTTTCTCTTTCTGCCCCATTTTGGCATAGAGTGTTCCTAAGTTGTTAAAACTTTCTGCTGTTGCAGAGTTTCTTTTACCTAAAGACTTTTTTCTAATATAGAGTGCTTTGGTAATGTATGCCAATGCTTTTTCATAGTCTCCATTTTGTTTGTAAATTAAACCTATATTGTTATAACTTGTAGCTGTATTTAGGTCTTCTGTTCCAAGTACCTGCTCTTTAATTTTTAGAGATTTTTGAAAAAAGTAGATGGCACGTTTATAGTCTCCATCTTTATAGGCATCTACTCCTTTGTTATTTAAAATATTTGCCTCGGTTAACTCTTTATTCTTTCCATTTTCTATTGTAGGTGCATAAGAAGGTGCATTGACCTTGGTAGTCGAACACGCTGTAAAAGCACCCAACATCAAAAATAATATGCCAATTTTATTCAAGTGAATATCCTCTTATTTATATAGTTAAAGTAAATTATACAATAGAATTTAAAAAGTGTGTTGATGTTTAAAAAAGAAGAGAGTATTGCCTACAAAAAAGTCCATTTGTAGGCAACAATAACGACTATTTGAAAATAAACTTAGCAGCCATTCCCATAACGTCATCTATCATTGAACCGTCATGATCTTGGTCGATAAGACTTGAAAGAATACCGTCTAGCCCAGAACTTCTTTTTTGTTGGTTAAACTCATTAACCACAGGGGCTGTTTTCTTGGTTAACGCACCTATAATCATAGGAGCCAACATAGGCAATATACTTTTAATAATAGAAGAGCTTACACCCGTCTCTTTCTCAACATGTCTAGCAACTTCTCTTGAGTTCTCTTTAGAACCTGTAAGCTCTGCCAAAATATCGTTACCCATCTCTGTGTACTTGCCACCTTTTTGAATAGACTCCTCAGGTTTGTCAAACATATCTGCATAGTTGCTTGACTCAAGGTGCTTTAAAAGTCCTCCAGAGTTTTTGTCACTCTCTAGGTTACTCTTTGCTCCTCCCATTAAAATTGGTGCCAGTTTACCAATAATAGAACCTGCGTCATCTAAGTTAATCCCTACTTGTTTTGCAATCGTCTTTGCAATCGCAGGGTTATTTATAATCATGTCAATTAATCCAGCCATTATTATTCCTTATTTTTTTTTGTGTTTTATTATATCAAACTATCATTGTCCTAAACTTTTTTAAGCATAATTTTTTTTAGCCTTACTTTTAGTATAGTTATTAATACCATTTTAGATAAGATTCACTCTAATTTATAAAGTTATGGAAAACGATATTGACAACAAACAGAAAACAGATACAGATGGTAGAAGATATAAATAGTAGATTTGAACTCTATCCTTATGTTAAAGAGGCATTTTTAAAAGTAAATAGAGAACTATTTGTACCAAAAGGTTTTGGTCTTATGGCTTTTAAACTCGATGCCCTACCCATGCAAAAAGAGCAGTGGATATCGTCGCCCCTAACTGTTGCAAAAATGACCCAACACCTAGAACTTGAAGGTGTAGACTCTGTACTAGAAGTGGGTTGTGGAAGTGGCTACCAAGCTGCTATATTGTCAAAAATCTGTCGTAGAGTTTTTACCATAGAGCGTATAGATGCATTACTAAAAGATGCTAAAGAGAGTTTCAAAACAGCCCGACTCAACAACATATTTACACGTTTTGACGATGGTCAACGAGGTTGGAAAGAGTACGCTCCCTATGAACGCATACTATTTTCTGCCACTGCAAAACAGATACCCACAGCACTTTTTGACCAGTTA
>Ga0256827_10002297_pt1 | contig 12348 bp, 11 predicted proteins | sample CV84metaG_FD_185977 | JGI IMG/M metagenome (GOLD analysis project Ga0256827, IMG submission 185977) | Hydrothermal vent microbial communities from East Pacific Rise, Pacific Ocean - CV84 | ecosystem: Environmental > Aquatic > Marine > Hydrothermal vents | place: Pacific Ocean: East Pacific Rise... | reverse complement strand
ATTTAATATGTGTGGATGACAGTAATTCCCCTTTTTATAACCAGATTATTATTGCTCATGGAGATGAAAAAAGCTTTGAGTATATGAGACGTAAAGATAATCTCTATGAACTAGGTATAGTCGTTGAGCATAACACTTTGGCACAACCTCAACGTGGTTCCTGTATATTTTTACATGTTAAAAAATCAGATAATGCCCCAACATCGGGATGTACATCGATGAGTTTTAAAGAGATACAAAAAATTGCTTCATGGCTAGACAAAAGTAAAAACCCCATACTCATCCAGATTCCAAAAAGCTCGAGTGAAGAGATTTTAAAGCTCTATCCTCAGTTAAAGGGTTCTTCAATATTAGGAAAAGAGTAGTTTAACTTCATCTTTCTTTCTTATTTTTTCATCCAAATTTTAAAAGGCTGAAGAGAATCAATATATTCAACTACATCTTCAACCTCTTGTGCAAGAAGTGGAAGTTGTGGCATAGCATTTGAACTATAACCAAACTCTCGATACATTGTTGATGGAGAAATTATATATTTACTAATATCTATTTTTTTTCTAGTATACGAGACCATGTTAAAATCAGGCCCCATGCCTGTTCCCATATTTACACTATGACAGTTGGCACAATTTTGGGCATAAACATCTTTTCCATTTTCTATATCAGCACTGAGTCCAAGTCCAAATAGTACTAGTAGTAATATTTTATTTTTCATGATTTTACCTCGTACAAAAATAAAGCTGATTTTACTTTTATTTCAATAAGAGAGAGATCCATTTTAAGGCTCAACTATGTTAAACCAAAATTTAAAATTATCTATTTTAGAAAGAAACTTACTAAATGCTTCTTTATCTCCCTTAAGTTTTATACTTCCATCTTTCAATAGATCCGGATAAGTAACATCACCTAGTGATATCCGATCCAAATCAGCTCTGTTCATTGTTATTTGCGCTGTTACTTTACCTTTTAAATTAGAACCAATTCTTGGTGTTACTGTTCCATTTTTTACAATTAAAGTTACTTTTCCTTTAATATCTGGAAGTACTATATTAAATTCATAGTTCATTTTTGCAGCTTCTGCATCAGTTCCTATAAACCTCATCGCCATATAATTAAAGAAAAGATCTAGATTCATTCCTTTTACCATATCTGGAGTACCTACAGATGGGGTAGGAAGAACTGTAACACCATCTCTTAACTCTTTAGCACCAGTAAGGTAAAAGTTTCTCCATGGACCTGATTCTGACACATAACCCAACTGCTCGTATGCATCTGCAAGTAAGTTTCTTGCATCTTGATTTTTAGGCTCTGCAAATACTAGATGAGAGACAACTTCTGCTACCCATCTGTACTCACCTTTGTCATAAGATTTTTGAGCATTTACTAGTAAGTTTTTAGCTCCACCCATAAACTCGACATATTTTTTCCCACCATCAACAGGTGTAAGTTTATGAAGATTTGAAGGATTACCATCAAACCAACCAAAGTAAAGCTGGTACTGTGCTCTAACATTGTGACTTAACGAACCATAGTAACCACGATTTGCAAAATTCTTATCTAAAGATTCGGGAAGTTTTAACATCTCTGCTATCTCTCTTGGAGTGTAACCATTATTTGCTAGACGAAGAGTTTGATCATGTATAAATCTATATAAATCTCTTTGAGCATTCCAATACTCAGAAATAGAGTCATTCCCCCAAGTTGGCCAGTGGTGAGAACCAAATGAACTCTCTACATCATCTCCCCATTTTTGGATAGCCATATCTATGTACTTAGACCATTTTTGTCCATTACGAACTTGTGCCCCACGAAGTGTATAAAGATTGTGTTGTGTATGAGAAAGATCTTCTGCCTGACAAAATGCTTTATATTCTGGAAAATAGAACATCATCTCAGATGGTGCTTCAGATTCTGGAGTATAAATAAACTCCACTTTAACACCATCAATAACTCTACTCTCCCCATCAAACTTATTAATTATGTCTGTACCATCTAAGATACCTGCAAGTCCTGTTGATGTTGTTTGACCAAGACCAGAACCTAATGTTCCCTTGGCATCTTTTGCTAGTAAGTTTCCATACATATAAGAAGCACGTCTTCCCATAGTATTACCACCCATAACATTTTCAGAGATTGAGTGTTCAAAGAAACCTTCTGGCACATAGATAGGAATTTTTTTAGAAATAACATCTTTTTCATCTACAATACCACGAATACCACCAAAGTGATCAATATGTGAGTGAGTGATGATAACAGCCGTTACGGGACGGTATCCTAACTCCTTATTTGCTAAGTCTAGCCCAGCTTTTGCTGTCTCAGGAGAGAGAAGAGGATCAATAATAATCCAACCTTTTTTTCCTTCTATAAGGCTCATATTTGCTAAGTCAAATCCACGAATTTGGTATACACCATCTGTAACTTTAAAGAGACCGTTAATACTATTTAATTCACTTTGTCGCCAGAGGGAAGGGTTTGTCGTATTAGGAGCATCACCTTTTATGAAATTGAACTGCTTCATTGAGTAAACAACATTACCCTTAGCATCTTTGATTTCACCAGAGTCAAGAGTTGCGATAAAGCCTTTTCGAGCATTATCATAATCTGTTTTATCTGCAAATGGAAGATAAGATTTAAGTGCCTCATTATCTTTTTTTGAAAAAGATGTTGGCTCTTTTTGTGTTTTATCTGTTTTCATTTGAGCTAAACTCTCGCTTTTTGCGTCACTACAAGCCGTAAAAAGTAGAGCTGTAGTTACACTCAATGTGTATATGATATTATTCATTATTTATATCCCTATTTAATATATTTTAATACATTGTACATAAATATTCCTTTATTAAGGTGCAAGTTTCATGAAACTCAAACAGTCTAATTTAAAAAGATATTTATACTTAAATGTGGAATTGAATATAAGAAGAAATAATTTGGAGACAAGTTTTAGAATTGGATTCTATTTATGAACAAGAGAAGAGTAAAGCCTAAGCTTCTTCCTCTCTTTCCATTCTATCCTTAGCCTCAATTCCCATAAGGGAGAGACCAGTTTTAAGACTTAGTGCTACTACTAAAAGAACTTTAAGTAGTTTTGCTTCATCTTCTGTACCTATCATACGAACATCGTAGTAAAACTTATGTAGAGATGCAGCTAATGCTTTTAAGTAGTCTGGTAGTTTTTGTACCTGACGAGAACTAAATGCATCTTCAACAATCTCTGGAAGTAAAAGTGCATCAAAAAGTAAACTATCTGCATTTTCTCCTAAGTTTTTAAGAGTTGCATTAGCTATATCTTCTTTTGTAACAGTCGCTTTACTTAGTAGTGTTTGGATACGAGCATGAGCATATTGAATATAAAAAATAGGGTTTGAGCTATCTTGCTTTTTAAACTCAGCAAGGTCAAACTCTAACGCAGTATCAGACTTCTTAGAAGCAAAAATGAATCTAAGTGCATCACTCCCAATCTCTTCAACTATATCACTCATAAGAATCACGTTACCAGCACGTTTACTCATTTTATATGGTTCGCCATCTTTAAGAAGACTTACCATCTGAGCAAGAAGAACTTCAAGCTTATTTGAGTCATAACCTAAAAAGTCTATAGCTGCGTTTACACGAGGAATGTAACCATGATGGTCAGCTCCCCAAATATTGATATAGTGGTCATAACCACGTTCAAACTTCTGGTTATGGTAAACAATATCTCCAGCAAGGTAAGTAGGACGACCATCATCACGAACAACTACTCTATCGTGGTCATCACCTTTAGACTCTGATTTTATCCAAAGTTTTGACTCTTTTTCATAAACATTGTCACCCATTTTTTTCATAACACGATCCCAGTCATCATAAAGACCAGACTCATTTACAAAAGTGTCAAAGTGAATATTTGTATCAGCTAAAGAGTTAGTTACAATTTTCATAACACCATCTTTAGCCCAAAGTGCAAGCTCTTTTTGACGAGACTCATCCGTTAAAATCTCTTCGCCAAATTTTGCAACTGCACCCTTGGCTAAATCGAGAATATACTCTCCACGATAGTAAGACTCAGGGTACTCAACACTCTGTTTTAAGAGTGTTTCACGACCCTCAAGCTGAATGGAAAGTCCAAGAAGGTCTATCTGATTACCTGCATCGTTTACATAATACTCCGCTGTAATATCATAACCTAAATGTCTCCCTAAACGCAGCAAAGTGTCTCCATAGACAGCACCACGTGCATGACCAATATGAAGAGGTCCAGTAGGATTTGCACTCACAAACTCTAAGAGAATTTTTTCATCTTTTTTCTGTGTTGCAAACTCTGCTGGATTTGTAAGTGCCCAAGCAGCATACTCACTTAAAAAATTTTCACTTAGACGAAAGTTTAAGTACCCTTTTACAGACTCAACACTTGAAAAAATCTCTGATTCGCCAAACGAAGTAGCAAGTTCTTCGGCAATAATCATTGGTGATTTTCTAAGTTCTTTTGCTAATGAAAAAGCTATAGGGGTTGCAAAGTGACCAAAAGAGCGGTCACGAGGTTTTTCTAGAACGACTTCACGTCCTAGTTTTTCGCGCAAAAGCGCGGATACACGTTGCTTCAAGATTAAGCTTGTGTAGTAGTTTTTGGTGTTTCAGTAGTTGCTACTTCTTCACTACCTTCAACTTTTTTCGGTGCATCTGTAGATGCTACTTCTTCTTCTACTTCTTTCATCTCTTCTTTAAAGTTTTTGATTCCCTTACCAAAACCTTTTGCAAGTTCAGGTATCTTTTTAGCACCAAATAATAAAACTACTATCGCTAAAATTATTAATAATTCTGTTCCACCAGGCATTCCCATGTTCTCTGTCCTTTTTTTATGATTAAATTGTCGTGATTATATCTATACTTTGCTGTAAATTCTCTTATCAATATATTTTAATATACTTACTGTTCTATATCTTCCCATTTTTGAACAAATTCATTTATTCTGTCATGTGGAATTTTCAATCTTGCAGTTATTGCAATTTGACGTAAAACATCAGCAGCTACATCAAGATTATCGTTTATAACTAGGTAATCGTACTCTGCTGTTCTCTGTATCTCTCGTTTCGCCATTTTAATACGGTTGTCAATTACTTCTTTAGTATCAGTATTACGTGATTCTAGGCGCTCTTTTAAGACAGAGAGAGTGGGAGGTGTTATAAAAACAGATGTTGTAATATCTCCTAATCTATTGTTAACCGCCATATTTCCTTGAACATCTATATCAAAAATAACTAATTTTCCTTCAGCCAAGGCTTTACGCACTGGTCTAAGTGATGTTCCATAGTAGTTACCATGTACAACTGCATACTCTAAAAAGTTATCAGCTTCAATATCTGCCTTAAACTCCTCTTTGCTTACATAATGGTAATGCACACCATCCTCTTCACCCTCTCGCATAGGGCGAGTTGTTGTAGAGATTGAAAAATAGTAATCCCCTATATCGTCAGAAATTTTATTTATCAGTGAACTTTTGCCAGCACCACTTGGACCTGAAAGCACTAAAACAACACCATTTTTTTCAATCACTAGTTATCTCCTAGTGTAATGTTAATGCTAATTTTCATACCCTTCATAGAGGCTGCTACATTTTTGTCACTTAGTGCTACTAAAAGATTTTTCAGAGCTTCAACACCATCTACTTGCTCATTATTCTCTACCGAAGGGTTCTCTTCTAGAGGTACTACAGCCTCTTCTAAGTCATCATTTTCGTTAACCTCTTCACCTATTGCAAGTTTTAAATCTTTACTTGTTAAAGAGTCTATATCACTCAATTCACTCACAGCTATATCCATGAGTGTATCGACATCTATCTCACTCTCTAACTCCTCGTCACTTAACTCTTCTACTGCATTTTCAATCTGTGATTCTAAATCAAGAGCCTCTTCATTAACTTCTTCTACTTCTTCTAAATCAGAAAGTTCCTCTTCAAGTTCTTCTAGTAAAGCATCATCGAGTTCCTCTTTTGGTTCTATTTCTGCAACTGTAAGCTCTTCATCTATATCACTTAAAATTTCTTCTTCATCTATTTCTTGAAGTGCATCAAGCTCATTTTCTAGTTCTTCATCTAAACTATCAAGCTCTTCCTCTTCCTCTTCCTCGACTGCATCAAGCTCTTCAGTTGCAACTTCTTCTTCCTCAGCTAAATCATCAAGTTCTAGCTCTAGTTCCTCACTAAAGTCAAGTTCATCACTCAACTCTTCTGACTTTTCAACCTCTTCTTCAAGTTCATCAGCTAATGCTTCTAAATCATCTGTCTCTTCTAAAAGATCTTGAACTTCTTGCACCTCATCTTTATCTAAGATACTATCCTCTTCAACTAATAACTCTTCATCAAAAGAGTTCTCTTCATCGTCAGCCAATTCAGTATCGTTGAGCAGTATATCTTCTTCAATTTCTTCATTATCATCTAAAATAAATTCGTCTTCTAAATCAAGTTCATCAATATCTTCGAGGTTGAGTATGTCTTCATCATCTATATCCATATCATCTGCTACTACATCATCTAAATCAAGTGTGAGTTCATCATCCTCTTTTTCAGCTTCTATTGCGGTAGGTTCACTCTCTTCTAGGTCTATGCTGTTAGCTTCTTTACCTAAAACAGAAAAGAGTTCAACTAAATCAGTTGGTAAAAATGGCTTTTTAAGTGTTGAAGTGAAACTCTCTACTGGCTGGGAGTCTCTTGAACAGATATAGAGTGATTTAGAAAAAGTTATTTTCTCTTGAAGTGCAACCATTGTATCTTCACTATAGAGTGTATCATCTACTACTAAAAGGTCATAACTATCTAGCTCTATAGCATCGACACTCTCAACAATTTCAAGTTCATCGGATGTTTTATGTGCACTAAGTGTGACTAATTTATTGACTACTGGGTTGTCATTTAAGAGTAATATTTTCACTGATATTCCTTACTAAGCATAAGTTAAAGCTGTTATTAGCTTATTGTATCAAAAAAAAACTAAAAGAACATTGCTAAAGAGTTAAAAGCCTCTTGCATCTCCCCTTTTAAAATTAACATCGTTGATGTAAAAGTAGCAATAAGTACTGTAAAAGCCACCATAATTTTAATAGGGAATCCAATAACTAAAAGGTTAAACTGAGGCATTGTTTTCATAAGCATACCAAATATAACATCAGCAAGCCAGGAGAGTGCAATTATGGGAAATGCAATCATAAAACCAACTACAAACATATTTGATGCTGCATGGATAATATAGTGAAAAAGGTCCTCTGTCATTAAAAAACCACCAAGAGGAATACTCGCCAAAGAACTATCAATATAAAGCAGCATCCAGTGGTGTAAATCCATCTCTAGAAGTACCATTAGCCCCATTAAGGATAAAAACTGAGAAATTATTGGCATTGAGACACCTGATTGAGGGTCAATAGCACTTGCCATTGAAAACCCCATCATAAATGAGATTTGTCCCCCGGCAAATGTTATAACATTATAAGCAAGTTGCAAAACAATACCTATAGCTAATCCAAAAAATAGCTCACTGAGTATAGCTAATATGATTGAAGGAACCGTAATTGGGATACTTAAAGGTGGCATAGCTGAGTAAAATACAATAGTGAAGAAAAAAGCCATCGCTGCTTTGATACTCATTGGAATATTTTTATGAGAGAAGATTGGTACGGCCATGAAAAGAGCCCCAAAACGGAAAAAAAGTAAAATAAAACCAACGATGTATGTGTCAGTAAATATTTCAGCCCACTGCATTGTTATACTCTTACAAGCTCTCTGTTTTCAAGTCTGTAAACTTTGTCACACATATGTGCTAACTCCTCATCATGTGTCACTAAAACCATACCAGCTTTTGCACTTTTAACATACTCAAAAAAGAGATTCATTACCTCTTTAGCAGTCTGTTTGTCTAAGTTCCCTGTCGGTTCATCTGCAAATATCAAACGTGGTCTTTTAGTAAGTACTCTTGCTATGGAGACACGCTGCTGCTGTCCACCTGAGAGTTCAGTTACTTTTTGCTCCATAGTCTCTTCAATCTTTAAATTTTCTAAGAGTTTATTGTCAATACTTTGCTCTGATAACATTGCAGAAACTTCTAAATTTTCTAAAGCACTAAAACCTTTAAAAAGATAGTGAGACTGAAATACTAAACCTAAAGAGTTTCGTTTGAGTTTAGAGAGTCTACTTTTTTTCATTTTGTAAATATCATCACCAAAGATTTCAACTCTACCGCTATCTGGAACTAAAAGGCTTGAAAGGATATGTAGCAGTGTAGACTTTCCGCTACCACTTGCACCAATAATAGCAATAGACTCTTTTTCATTAAGCTCTAAAGAGACATCATCAAAAAGTTGACATTCAAAGGTATGTGATAAGTTTTGTGCAGATAATAAATTCATAGAGTGATTATAGCAAAGGTAGATAAAAATTGAGCAAAAAAAAAGGGCTAAGACCGAAGTCCTAGCCCTTGAGTAGAAAGAAAAAAGTTAAGTCTGAGACTTAACCCATTTGTGCAGCAACTTCTGCAGCAAAATCATCTTCTTTTTTCTCGATTCCTTCACCAACTTCAAGGCGAACAAATTTAGTAATTTCAGCAGTTCCACCAGCAGCTTTAGCAGCTTTTTCAAGTGCTTGTGCAACTGTTAGTTTGTCATCAATTACAAAGTTTTGGTCTAGTAAACACTGCTCTTTATCTAAAGTAGTATTATCAGAGATAAAACGAGCTAAAGAACCAGGAACAATTTTGTCCCAGATTTTTTCTGGTTTACCTTGTTCTTTAAGAGTCGCTTTGATATCAGCTTCAGCCTGTGCTAAAACTTCATCAGTAATTTGACTCATAGAGATATAAGTAGGTACATTTTTAAGAGTTTTTCCTAAACGTGCAAGCTCTTCATTCTCTTTTTTGATAACTTCAATACGTCCAACAGTTTCAGATGCAACATAAGCTGCATCTAAATCTTTGTATGAAAGTGTTGATGGTTTCATTGCAGATGCATGCATTGCAACTTGCTTAAGGAATGGTCTCATTGCCTCAGCAGTTTTCTCAGAGTCACATTTAGCAGTAACAATAACTGCTATACGAGAGTTTGAGTGAATGTAACCGTTTAAAGCAGTAGTAGCATCAGCAGTTAAAGTATCAAAACGTCTCATTTCGATTTTTTCACCAATTTTGATTACTTCAGCTTGAAAAGTTGCACCAAATTCAGAAGCATTAAATGCAGCTACATCAGCAGGCTGATCATCATAAACAGCTTGTGCAGAGTCTTGTACTAATTTTTGGAAACCCTCATTTTGAGCAACAAAGTCAGTCTCAGAGTTGATTTCAATAACAGTAGCTTTAGAATAGTCATCAGCGATAACGATTCCAGCAAGACCTTCAGCAGCAACTCTGTCAGCTTTTTTAGCTGCTTTAGCAATACCACGTTCTTTTAAAAGTTCAGTTGCCTTAGCCATGTCTCCATCAGCTTCAACAAGAACTTTTTTACAATCCATCATAGGAGCGTCAGTAGCAGAGCGAAGCTCTTTTACCATTGCTGCTGTAACTGCCGCCATGATTATGCTTCCTCTGTTTTAGCTGGAGCTTCTGTTGCAGCTTCTTCAGTTGCTACTTCTTCCTCAGCTTGTTCTTCTTCAGCAGGTTGTGCAGCAAGTGCTTTACCTTCGTTGATTGCCGCAGTCATTTCACGACAGAAAAGTTGAATTGAACGGATTGCATCATCATTACCAGGAATTGGGTAAGTGATTAAATCTGGGTCACAGTTAGTATCTAATGGAGCTACAACTGGAATATTAAGACAACGTGCTTCTAAAACAGCGATGTGCTCTTTAACAGCATCTACAACAAAAAGCATATCTGGAAGTTTCTTCATGTTACGGATACCACCGAAATATGCTTCAAGTTTAACTTTTTTACGAGTAAGCATAAGTGCTTCTTTTTTCGTTAAAAGATCAATTTGACCATTCTCTTGCATCTCTGTAATAACATCAAGTTTACGGATAGATTTTTGAATAGTTGGGAAGTTAGTAAGCATACCACCTAACCATCTGTTATCTACATAAGGCATGTCACAAGCGATTGCCGCTTCACGAACTGAGTTACGAGCTTGTTTTTTTGTACCAACAAAAAGAACAGTTTGCCCTTCAGCAGCTGCGTCCATAACGATTGTGTAAGTGTTACGGAAATAACGTAAAGTTTTTTGTAAATCAATTATATAAATGTTTTTACGAACACCAAAGATGTATTTTTTCATTTTCGGGTTCCAACGACGAGTTTGGTGTCCAAAGTGTACACCACATTCTAAAAGGTCTTTCATAGTTACCATAGGTAATCCTTAAAGGCTATTGTTTCAAGCCAGAAATTTGTTAGTTGACTTCGATAATGTCGGACATTGACTCACTAAAAAGAGAGTTGCACTAACTTTTGACACATATCTGTTTAATGTTCTCATCTTTACAAGAAAGAAGAAAAATCCGCGAATTATACTCAAATAATATTTAACTATTGCTTTAAGTGCATCTCTTATCTTCAAGATAATCTCTTGTTATATAATAAAATATTATACTATTTTTCAAACAATTCAAAGTTATTTTATACTTTATTATGTATAGTATCACATAAACTACATAATAAAGTGTTATTTTTATGATATTCACTTTATAAAGGACTCAAATGAATAAGCCACTCCTGCTATCTTTAGCAACAATAACCATGCTTGGGACATCACTCAATGCAGACTCTATGTTCGATAGATTTAATGCTATGGAACTCGAAATGGATAAGCTAAAACAAGAGGTTGCTACTCTTAAGTCTGAAAAAAAACTCACTCAGCAAGATGATGAATCAGAGCTTTCAGATGAAACTGAAGCTATTGCTAGTGATGCGGATGACTCTGAAGAAGAGGCCGAAGAAGAGGAAGATGAGAAGATGAATGTCGAGGAGGAGATAGAAGAGATTTACGAGAATCTTTCTGATTTAAACAAAGCTACCTCTGGAAATCATCTTAAACTCAGTGTAGATTATAGGTTTACACTTGAAAATCTTCAGTATAAAATGGCTGATGGCTCAACTCAGAGTAATGATGCTTTTATGACAAATAGATTTTGGCTCAATATGAACTGGGCAGCAACAAAAAATCTTAGTTTTACAGGTCAATTGGCTTATAACAAAGCTTTTGGTGCTCGTTCAGGGGCACAAGGGAACCCAGCAAATGGCTTTGATACTTTTGACTGGATCGCTAATGAGAATGCTTATGATGATACCCTCAGAATTCGTGCAGCATACTTCTTATATAGAAACGATACTTTTTTCGAAACTGATGTTCCTTGGACTTTTAGTATAGGGCGTCGCCCTTCAACAAATGGTCACCTTATTAACCTTAGAGATGATGACCCTGAAGCTTCTCCAATGGGTCACTCTATAAATGTAGAGTTTGATGGTTTAAGCTCAAAATTCAACTTTGAGAATGTAATAGGTGTAGATGGAATGTATATTAAACTCTGTGCAGGACGTGGGATGAGTAATGCCGCTCCAAAATTCAATAGTGCCCCTTATGCTCAAGTAGATAGTGCCAATAGTAGTATTGACCTCTTAGGAATTATTTTTAGACCTTACAGTGATGGTCAATATAGTGTCTCAACTCAATATTATTTTGCAAATAATCTTATTGATATGGATATGGTTAATGGTGGAATGAAAACTGTTGGAGGCATACACTCATTCACGGGTAATATACTCATAAACGGTATAGGTAACGAGATAAATGATTTTCTTGATGACACTATTTTCTTTGCAAGTGGGGCGATTAGTATTACTGACCCAAATGAGAGTGGTGGAGGGATGCTTGGTTCAACAGAGTCTCAAACTGGTTACTCTGCATGGATAGGAGTTCAAACTCCTTCACTCATCAGTGAAGATGGAAGAATGGGCTTTGAATATAACAAAGGTTCGGCTTACTGGAGAAGTATTACTTATGGAGAAGACACAAATATAGGTTCAAAAGTTGCGGCACGTGGTGATGCTTATGAGGCTTATTTTACTGAGTATCTCGTTGATGATATTTTATCTCTTCAACTACGTTATACATATATAGATTACAAATACACTGGAAGTAATGGTTTCTTTGGAAGCACATCTGGAAAATCACAACTTATCTCTAATCTCAATTCACCACAAGTTGTAGATACAGCACAAGATATACGCTTCTACCTACGTTATAAATATTAAAAATTACAAGCTATTAAGCTTGTAATCTCTCTAACTCCGCTTGTACTTTAGCTACATGCTCTTTAACTCTAACCTTCTCAAAAACTGCTTTTACAACACCCTCTGGATTGATTATCAACGTGGTTCTAACTATACCCATGTACTCTTTACCGTAGTTTTT
>Ga0256827_10002296_pt1 | contig 12350 bp, 8 predicted proteins | sample CV84metaG_FD_185977 | JGI IMG/M metagenome (GOLD analysis project Ga0256827, IMG submission 185977) | Hydrothermal vent microbial communities from East Pacific Rise, Pacific Ocean - CV84 | ecosystem: Environmental > Aquatic > Marine > Hydrothermal vents | place: Pacific Ocean: East Pacific Rise... | reverse complement strand
TTGAAGCGTTTCAAAAAGCTGATACCGTGCTTTTATCCAGTCAAACTTCGAATGAAGAAGCACTGATCCTGCAGAAGCTCAAAGAGAAATATGGTTTCAGGCTTATCTCTCCTGAAGCAAAAGCGTATCAGAAATTTATGGAAGCGTACAGCCGTGTTACCGGCAGCCATCTTTATGGCGGTACGCTTAAAGAGATTGCGGCATCGAGGGCAGTTATTGTTCTGGGTACACGTATCAATGACGATGCTCCGACAGTGAAATACCATATCAATATGGCAAGCAAATGGAATCGTGCACGTGTCATCTATATGCATCCGCTTGAAGATGTGGAGATGCAAAACTGTGTAACCCAGTTTATCAAATATGAAGTGGGAAGTGAAGAGGGTGTCGCCGCACTTTTGGCAGAGACATTGCTCCAAAATACCACGGTACCGGAATCTGTTCGCGCCTTTCTCAATAATCTCGATATAGGATATCTCTCTGCAGAAACCAATATAGGTGAAGAGGAGTTTGAAGTACTTTCGAAGTCACTGGGTAAAAAAAGTGGTTTTTCATTGGTTGTGGGCAGTGATCTTTATGCGCACCCAAGGGCGGTAGAGATAGCCAAACTGATCGCACTGCTCGAACGCTATGCAGGGTTCAATGTTGTTTGTGTACCTCCGGCAGGAAATGCCATGGGTATCTCTCTGATCTGTGATCTGGATGCGAAGGCGGAGGGACGTACGGTAGGGTACAATATGCCAGCCGATTTTACACTCTCTGCCCTTGGAGGCGGTGATCTGGATATGCCGGCAATGAACCAGCAGGAGGGGACGCTTGTCACTATCGACAAACGTCTTGTACCGATGAATGCGGCGCTGCCGTATGGTGGCTATGTCTTGAACGATATTGCTAATGAACTGGGCTTGAACCAAACCTATACCATCGACTATACGGCCGTATTGCCGGAAGAGAGAGGCTTCCGAGCGGTAAAATTTGACGATTTGCCTGACTGCTTTGACAGTGTCGGAAATGAACACCGGGGGTATCTTTTGACACTTCGTGATACAAAAGTTGAAAGCAGCCTTGACGAGGTGGCGGCGTTGGAAGGATTTGACGGTGCCGTCATCTATAATTGTAATCCTACGGAACAATTCTCCGCATTTACCGCCAAAGCATCCCCTTCGGATGATGTGGCAGTACTTCGGGGATCACAGCAGTTCGCTATGGCAACCAGGCTGAAAGATGGTGACCGCATTCGGTTCGTGATTGATGGGGTGAAGTTCAATCGTCTGTTTAAGATTGATACAACCATGAAAGGAACCATAGCACTTAACCCTCTGTTTGATATGGGATTAAGTGGAGCTTTGGTATCCTCTTATAGATTTAAGAGGCTAGATTTTGAAAGGGCAGGAAATTAATATGAGTACAGTCAATATTAAAATCGATGGCAGAGAGTTTGCGGTCAAAGAGGGTGAATATATCCTTAATGCCGCACGTGCCAACGATGTTTTTATTCCCGCGATCTGTTACTTGACACGATGCTCGCCAACACTGGCGTGTCGTCTTTGTCTTGTAGAGGCGGACGGAAAACAGGTATATGCATGTAATGCAAAAGTGAAAGAGGGTATGGAGATTACAGTCGATACCCCCAACATTTTAAAAGAGCGTCGCTCCATTATGGAAGTGTATGATGTAAACCATCCGCTTCAGTGTGGGGTATGTGACAAGAGTGGAGAGTGTGAGTTGCAAAACTATACCCTCGAACTGGGTGTGGATTCTCAATCCTATATGATTCCGGATACAAAAAGAGAAGTGAAAAACTGGAGTTCTGTACTGCATTATGATGCAGGACTCTGTATCGTGTGTGAAAGATGTACCACTGTGTGTAAAGATATGATCGGTGATGCGGCACTTAGCACAACCAAAAGAGGCGGAGAGGCTCTTGACAAAGGGTTTAAGGAGAGCATGCCCAAAGATGCCTATGCGATGTGGAATAAACTTCAAAAATCCATTATTGCACCCAGTAACGGAACCGAATACACAAACTGTTCCGATTGTGGTGAGTGTGCCGCTGTCTGTCCTGTCGGGGCCCTGGTCAGTAGAGATTTTCAATACAAATCGAATGCATGGGAGTTAAAAAGAGTGCCGGCAGTCTCTGCACACTCTTCGGATGGATTCCAGATCTACTATGAGATCAAACCGGCATCCATAGAGAATAGAGATGAAAAAATTTACCGTGTCACCAATGAATGGAACTATGTTTCTCTCGACGGTGCAGCACGTTTCGCCTACGATTTCGAAAATGCCGGTGTGGTAAAAGATGAAGCGGCCTTTGCCAAAGCGCTGGATGCCTTTAAAAAGGCACAAACAGTGCGTTTCAATTCGGTCATTACCAATGAAGAGGCATTGATGCTTCAAACCCTCAAAGAGAAGTTGGGTGTGAAGCTGTACAACCCTGAGGTACGGGCTTTCCAGAAATTTCTTGGCTATTACAAAAAAGCGTCTGGCAATAGATTGTGGACAACGGACACTGCCACGATTATGAAAAAAAGTGACTTTGTTATTGCGCTTGGTAGCGCACTAAGAAACGATGCACCGGGAATGAAATATGCATTTAACAATGTACAGAAGATGAATAAAGGTGCCGGACTCTACTTTCATCCCGTCGGTGATACACTGATTCCGAGTTTTGGAAAAAGTGTTGAGGCGTTTATCCACAAACCGGGATTGGAAGAGGCCGCACTCTATCTTGTACTCGATCTTTTCGCCGAAAAAGAGAAACTGCCAGAAGCGGTAAAATCGTATCTTGCAGGGTTTAAAAGCGTAGGAACGAAGACGGTCAAAGAGAGAGTCATGAAAGAGGTGACTGAAACTGTTGTTGACAAAGAGACGGGTGAAAGTAAAGAGGTCACGAAAAAGGTACCTGAAATGGTCACCAAAGAGGTTGAATTTGAGAAGAATGCACTGGTTGATCTTCTTGGGGGTGACGCAGAAACATTTGCTGATACATTTGAAAAAATGATGAAAAAGAAAACGGCATTCTCCATGATGATCGGGGAAGATTTCTACTATCATGAGAAAGCAGAAAATCTGGCAAAACTGATCGCACTTGTTGAAGAGACCTCTTCTATCGATGTGGTAATGACACCGCCAAAAGCCAATGCACTGGGTGTGGCGTTGATTTGTGACCTGGATGATACGGCAGAAGGGTATACGGTAGGATACAATGAGGTGGGAGATTTTAAACTCTCTGCGCTTGGTGATGGTGATCTTGACATGCCGGCAATGAATCAGCAGGAGGGGACCTTTACTACCCTCTCTAAACGTGTAGTGCCAACCAATGCCGCATTGGAATACGAGGGGTATGAATTGAACGATATTGTCTCTGCCCTGACTGATGAGGGTGAAGCCTTGACAATTGACTGGACGGTAAGGCTGCCTGTAGAGAAAGGGTTCAAGTCGGTTGAATTCGATACCCTGCCAAACAGTTATGGCAACGATGGCAGTGAAAACCGTGGTTATCTGCTTGAGACAGTCAAAGAGAGTGTTGCGCAGGTTTCTGTTGAGAATTTTGATGAAAACAGTGTGCTCGAGGGAGAGATCGTATACCGATGTAACCCTGCAAGACAATTCTCTGATTTTACAGATAAGGCACATGAGATTTTTGAACCATTCGGTCTGTATGCCAGTAAAGAGAAGGCGGAAGCCCTTGGTTCGAAAGTAGAAATTGTTTTTGAAAACGGTAGCATTGTGGTAGATGTGATCGCAGACGAGAAGATGACAGGCGATATTACGAAACTCTCAGATTTTAAAAGTGCGCAGAAGGTGTACGATCTGTTTGGATCGACCAGATATCAAACTGTAACAATGAGAAAGGTGTAATATGGAAACAACACTCGTACAAAATTTACCAGAAGTGACAGCGGCTGGTGTCATTATCAAAGCCATTATTATTTTGGCAGTGATTGCGGCAATCGCTGGATTTGGTACCTATATTGAAAGAAAAATTCTTGCATTTATGCAAAGAAGATATGGACCGTTGCATGTCGGTCCTTTTGGATTGCTTCAGTTGGCGGCTGATGGTATTAAACTCTTTACCAAAGAGGATATCGTTCCCCAGAATGCCAATACTATTATTTTCAAGGTGGCACCGACAATTACGGCGGCAACGGCCTTCATTGCACTGGCAGCCGTACCGGTCTTTCCCGATTTTACCATTCCTGAATGGGTACCCCTGCTGGGCGGTGTGTTCGTACCGGCTATTGCGGCGGATTTGAATATTGGAATTCTTTTTGTGCTGGGTATGATGGCGGCAGGGCTTTATGGTCCACTGCTTGCCGGTATGTCCCAGGCAAACAAATGGGGTATTATCGGTGCGGCAAGGACAGCGATCCAGTTTTTGAGTTATGAAGTGGTGACGGGTCTCTCTATTCTGGCACCGATCATGCTTGTGGGGTCACTCTCTTTTGTCGATTTCAACACGGCACAGGCAGGGGGAATCAGCCATTGGCTTATCTGGCAGCAGCCTGTAGCATTCATACTCTTCCTGATTGCAGGATTTGCAGAGACGAACAGAACACCGTTCGACCTCTTGGAGCATGAAGCAGAGATCGTTTCCGGATATGCCACAGAGTATTCGGGGATGCGATGGGGAATGTTCTTCATTGGTGAATATGCCAATATGATTACGGTCTCTATTATTGCGGCGGTTGTCTTCCTTGGTGGATACAGTGAAGTAGGAATCGGCTGGTTGACAATTATCCTGAAAGTCGGATTCTTCTTCTTTCTAATGTTATGGGTAAGAGCGTCATGGCCGCATATCAGACCAGATCAGTTGATGTGGCTCTGTTGGAAAGTCTTGATGCCAATTGCAGTGATCAATGTGGTGATGACTGCTGTTGTGATGATGGTGTAAGGAGAAGGTATGAGTTTAGAACAATTTAAAAACAGAAGAGTAGGAATGCAGGACTATAAAATGCTCGATCTCGGTCAGTCGCCGACAAAGGGTATGGATCGGTTCTATCAGATAGTAAAGCGAACATTTAAGGGGGAACTTTTTGTAGGGTTGTGGGTCACGATGAGAGAGATGATCAATGCACTCTTCAAAGACAATATGCATACAGTGAAATACCCCTTTGAAAAGATGCCCATCTCTCCACGATACAGAGCAATACACGATATGCTCAGACTCCTTGAAAGTGGGCATTATCGTTGTATTGGATGCGGTCTTTGTGAGAAAATTTGTATCTCCAACTGTATTACTATGGAGACACGTTATGATGAGAATCGCAGAAAAGAAGTCAGTGAGTATACGATTAACTTCGGACGCTGTATCTTCTGTGGATACTGTGCGGAAGTGTGTCCTGAGCTTGCCATCGTTCACGGAACAAGATATGAGACCGCTTCGGAACAGAGAGCGAGCTTCTCACTCTTTGAAGATATGTTGACGCCGATCGATAAGCTCAACCTGCAGCAGGAGTATGACGGATTTGGTGCCGTCTCTCCAAATGCTGATGAGAATATTAAAAAAACACCATTAGCGTATTAGGAGGAGCAGATATGTATGAAATGATAGCCTTTTACCTATTTTCGGCTTTAACAATAGGACTTTTCCTTATCACTGTCATGAGCAAGAATGTACTCTATGCGATGACATCGCTTGCGGCGGGAATGGTATTGATTTCCGGATTCTTCTTTATTCTCGGTGCAGATTTTCTGGGGGTGGTACAGCTGATTGTCTATGTCGGTGCGATTATGGCCCTCTACTCTTTCGCCATGATGTTCTTCGATGCGACCAAAGAGATTAAAGAGAAAAATACCAATCCGGCACTTATTTTCATTCTGGGTGGTTTAAGTGCATTGTCACTGGTGCTTATTTTTGCAGCACCCATCTATAATGAATCGATTCAGGCACTCTACCCTATGCACGAAGGGGTAGGAAATGCACAGGATGTAGGTATTGTACTCTTTACAAAATACCTTATACCATTTGAGGTTGCAGCCGTAATGTTACTTGTTGCTATGATCGCAGGGATTATCCTTGCCGGTAAAAAAATGGATCAGAGTCTCACAAAAGATATCAGTGTAGATGATGAAATCTTGACACAAAAGGATGAAAAATGATAGGTTTAACTCACTATCTTGTCGTCTCGGCACTGATCTTCTCTATCGGGTTGATGGGTGTATTGAGAAGAAGAAATCTTTTAATGCTTTTCTTCGCCACAGAGGTAATGCTCAATGCAGCCAATATTGCATTTGCAGCGATATCGCACTTTTATAATGATTTGACCGGACAAATGTTTGCTTTCTTTATTATTGCGATTGCGGCAAGTGAAGTGGCAGTCGGATTGGGTATCCTGATCGTATTGTATAAAAAACATGGTAGTCTCGATCTTGACGACCTAGCAAGTATGAAGGGATAATGATGGAAACTTTAGTATATGTAGCACTCTTTGCTCCGTTTGTAAGTTCAATGTTTGGTGCACTGTTTGGAATGAGTCCGAGACAGACATTTGTAGGGGTGATCGCCTCTTTGTTACTCTTTACCTCTTTCCTCTCCTCTGCCATTTTGGCATACCACGTGGCGACAACAGGCGTGCCTGTCCACGTAATGATGATGGATTGGATCTCCGCAGGTGATCTTCACATTCCATTTGGATTTGTGGTCGATCAGGTTTCGGTGACAATGATGACCGTTGTCACACTGGTATCAACTGTTGTACATATATACTCTATTGGGTATATGGATCACGACAAGAGTTTTAACCGATTCTTCTCATACCTTTCCGCCTTTGTATTTTCCATGATGATTCTTGTCATGAGTGACAGCTTTGCAGGTCTCTTTATCGGTTGGGAAGGTGTGGGAGTCTGTTCCTGGCTGCTGATCGGTTTCTGGTACCATAAAAAAGATGTCTCCAGAGAAGAGAATCCTTCTATCTCTCCATCATGGGCGGCGAACGAAGCGTTCATTATGAACCGTATTGCCGACCTTGGAATGCTGGTGGGACTTTTCATTATTTACTGGAATGTAGGCAGCCTGCAGTATGATGTCGTTTTTGCTGCGCTTCCAAATCTCAGTGGTTCCGTATTGAATGCGGCGGCGATGGCACTCTTTATCGGTGCGATGGGTAAATCGGCACAGTTCCCGCTCCATACCTGGCTGACAGATGCGATGGAGGGTCCAACTCCTGTCTCTGCACTGATCCACGCGGCAACGATGGTAACCGCCGGTGTATTCCTGGTAATCAGAGCGAACCCGCTCTTCTCCATGACACCGGAAGTGAGTTATTTCATTGCGGCACTGGGTACATTTGTCGCCTTCTTTGCCGCTTCGATGGCACTGGTAAACAGAGACTTGAAGCGTATTATTGCCTTCTCGACACTTTCACAGCTTGGATATATGTTTGCCGCTGCCGGACTTGGTGCCTACTGGATCGCACTTTTCCACCTTGCGGCACACGCCTTCTTTAAAGCGTTGCTCTTCCTTGGTGCAGGTAACGTGATGCACGCAATGCATGATGAGCTCGATATCTTTAAAATGGGTGGATTGAAAAAAGCGATGAAGTGGACCTATATCTATATGGGTGTCGCTTCATTGGCATTGGCGGGTATTCCGTTCTTTGCAGGCTTCTTCTCTAAAGATGCCATTATCGAAACCGCTTTCAATGAAGGGACTATCGTTCTCTGGGCTATCCTCGTGATTACCGCAGGTATGACGGCATTCTACAGCTTTAGACAAGTCTTCCTGACATTTGAAGGTGATGAGCGCTATAAAGCATTTGGAATCCATCCGCATGAGATGTACAAGTTTGTGCTTGTCGCAATGTCTCCACTGGCGATTCTTGCAATTATTGCAGGATTTTTCCAAGGGGGTTATGAAGAATTTATTACAAAGTTCCTGCCAGAGTATCATATGAGTGAGCATACACATCATTTGTCAGTAATTCTTGGGCTGGTCGTGCTTCTGTTTGCTGTGGGTGGTATCGTACTGGCGTATAAAAAATACTATAAAGGGTTAAAGAGAGATGAAGCACTTGAAAAAGGCTTTGTCTATCAGGTACTTTCCAATCAGTACTATATTCCACAATTCTATGAGGCGGTCATCACGAAACCGTATGCCATGCTTTCAGAGCTTATGTGGAAAGATATAGATATGAAGATAGTGGATGCAACCGTCGACGGTATTGCTAAATTCCTTTATAAAAGTGGTGACAGTTCAAGAAAGATGCAAACGGGTAACCTTTCGAACTATCTGAACTGGATGGCCGTTGGTTCTGTGTTCCTTTTGGTAGCAGCAGTAATTTCAGCGATGTTTGTGTAAGGAGAAGATAAATGGAAAATATTTTAAGTATATTGGTGTTTTTCCCTGCAATCGCTGGATTGTTAGGATTTGTAGTAGACAAAGAGAGTACAAGGGCCTATGGTATTACTGTAGCGGCCATTGAATTTCTTCTTTCTATCTGGTTATGGTTCAGTTTCGATACCGCAAATGCGGGAATGCAGTTTGTCGAATTGATTCCATTGATTCCTGATTTTGGTATCTCCTATTACCTTGGAGTAGACGGTATCTCTCTCTTCATTATCATTATGGCAACATTGATGACCCTGATTGGTATGATGAGTATGAGTATTACAGAGAACATAAAAAACATGATCATCACACTTCTCTTTTTGGAGATGACAATGGTGGGTGTTTTCGTCGCTCTGGATGCTATTATCTTCTATCTCTTCTGGGAGCTTTCGCTGGTACCAATGCTCTATATCATCGGTGCATGGGGTGGACCTTTGAGAGTTTACGCTTCAGTCAAGTTTTTCCTTTATACCTTTATGGGGTCATTGATTATGCTGATAGGGATGTTGTTTGTTGCCTATGTCTATCATAATCTCACAGGGGTATGGAGCTTTGCGATTACAGACTGGTATGCACTGGTACTCCCGGTCAATTATCAGCTTTGGCTCTTTGCGGCATTCTTTGTCGGTTTCGCCATCAAAGTGCCGATGTTCCCTTTCCATACCTGGCTGCCGTATGCTCACGGACAGGCACCGACTATCGGTTCGGTCATTCTTGCGGCAGTGCTTCTGAAAATGGGTACATACGGGTTTGTCAGATTTTCACTTCCAATGTTTCCTGATGCGGCGGTGATGGCAATTACGCCGATCGCCTCAATTGCAATTGTAATGATTGTCTATACCGCAATGGTGGCATATGCCCAAAAAGATATGAAGCAGGTGATTGCATACTCTTCTGTTTCACATATGGGTATTATTATGGTAGGTATTTTTGCAATGAATGCAGAGGGTATCAGTGGATCCGTTTTCCAAATGCTTTCACACGGTATTGTCTCGGGGGCACTCTTTATGCTTGTCGGTGTTATTTATGACAGAAGACATACAAAACTGATGAGTGAATTTGGCGGCTTGGCATCGGTGATGCCTAAATATGCAGTGATCTTCGGGATCATGCTGATGGCATCGGTTGGACTGCCTCTTACCATTGGATTTGTAGGTGAATTCCTTGTGCTTCTTGGTTTTTACCACGTTTCACCGGTGATGACCGTATTGGCAGGTACTTCCATTATTATCGGCGCGATCTATATGCTCTCTGTCTATAAGTCGAGTTTCTTTGGTCCTGTGACAAATGAGGAGAACAGGAAACTTAAAGATCTCAATAAAAAAGAGATTATATCTCTTGTTCCGCTGGTTATGATTGTCGTTTGGCTGGGTGTCTATCCTAAGCCGGTACTGGCTCCAATTGACAATTCTGTCAAAGCGATGTTGAATTTTATGGATGAGAAAGCAATTACGCCAGAGGCGAAAGAGATGATAAAGGTCTCTAAAACAACACTAAATAGAGGGGAGGTTAAGTAATGTTACAACCTATCAATGTAAGTTTGGAAAGTCTTAATCTCATCACACTGGCACCGATGCTGGTTGCCATTGCAGGTGGTTTGATTATACTTATACTTGACCTGATCAATGAGAAGCTTCACAAGTCTCTCTATGTGATGTTGACTATTTTGATACTTGTGATCGATTTTGGTGCGACGCTGGGTCTGAATGTAAATGAGCGTGGTTTCTTTGATGTGATGCTGATCGATGGTGTCTCTATCGTGTCCCAACTTCTGATTATTGTGGCATCGATTATCTTTACGCCACTCGCCTTGACTTCGAAGCGTTTTCATGAGTACTCCTATCCGGAATTTTTTGCCCTCTTCCTCTTTATGGTAGCAGGGTTCCAGTTCATGGTGGCAAGTGACAACCTTATCTTGATCTTTGTAGGTCTTGAGACGGCATCGCTGGCACTCTACACACTCATTGCGCTTCATAACAGAAGCAACTCCTATGAAGCGGCAGTCAAATATTTCACAATGGGTGCTTTGGCGGCAGGTTTCTTCGCTATGGGATCAGCGGTTATCTATGCCCTGACAGGATCGGTCGAACTTTACCGTATTGCAGATGTCTTGACTGCACGTATGGATGAAGTTGGATTGATGGTAGCGATCTTCGGATCTTCCGTACTGCTTCTGGTCGCTTTTGCCTTTAAACTCTCACTCTTCCCTTTCCATACCTGGGCACCGGATGTTTATGAGGGTGCATCAGCACCATTGGCAGGCTATATGTCTGTGGTTCCAAAGGTAGCGGGATTTGTTGTCTCTATTAGAATTTTCGGTATGTATATCGATTTGGGTATCGAGTGGGTCAGAGTAGTTATTTTGGTGCTTGCCGTACTGACAATGAGTTTTGCAAACATCATGGCACTGGTACAGGAAGATGTCAAGCGTATGCTGGCATACTCTTCTATCTCCCATGCCGGTTTCATCATTGCCGCATTGGCACTCGATACGACGGAAGGTACCACGGCGATCTTCTTCTACTATGCACTCTTCATGTTTACCAACCTTGGGGCATTTGCAATGCTTTGGATCTCAAGACACAAGAACAGAAGATTCGATGCACGTTTCGACCACCCTTACGAGAAGTTTGCAGGATTTATTAAAATTATGCCTACGGGAGCTGTGATTATGGCAATCTTCATGCTCTCATTGGCAGGAGTACCTCCATTCTCTGTCTTCTGGGGAAAAATTTATGTCATGCAGGCCGCTGTCAATTCAGGCTATATCTGGCTGGCGATAGTGATGGGTCTCAACTCGGCAGTCGCCGCATACTACTACTTGAAACTGGTTGTCTATATGTTCTTGAAAGAGCCGGTGAAAGATGTAGATACAGTTTACTACAACCTCTCCAAGCCGTTGATGGCAGTGATTGGTATGGCGACATTGGCTACAGTCGCGGCAATTTTCTATGTACAGCCTCTGGTATCCTATATCTACTATATGATATCGGCTTCAGGCTATTAAAGTATAATGTTCAGTGCCTAGCGCTGGACTACGTAAAAGAGAGGTTTTTTACCTCTCTAAAGTAATTTTTTCTTCAAATCTTCAACACTTCCCCTAAATACATTTTCAAATTGAGAGTTATTGAACGTTGTTTGTCTCTTTGCCAGTCTCGCTGTATTGGTAGTGATTTTTTCATGTAATATTGTTTTTCCGTAATGGCCATCGAGATAGGCAAGTGTCTCTCGGATACCAATGGCTTTCATACAGTTTGGCATGCGTGTATAGTGCCTCTCTAGGTGGCATATCTCATCGATAAGCCCCTCTTTTAGCATCAATGAGGTACGCTCTTTAATACGTGCTCTCAAGCGGGAGCGTTCCACTTCGATCTGATAGATGGGAAGTGGTGCCTGTATGGTAGGGAGAGGAGGATTCTCCTGAAAGTATTGTGTGGCGGTCAATCCGGTTTCAAAATAGATATTGAGGACCTTCTCGATACGGTAGGAGTCATGCGATGAAATTTTCTGCATATAGGGTCTGTCTAGTGCCAGGAGCCAGGTATACGTCTCCTCAAGACTCTGAAGGGCATGGTGGGTTTTTACTTGTGTGGTATTAGAAATTTGAGGGAGATGACTAATACCTTCCATAAGCATTTTAAGGTAGAAACTGGTACCCCCGACAATAATAAGATTTTTCCCCTCAGAGGCGGCTCTCTCATAGACTTCATTGTAGAGTCCAATAAAGGTTGTAACATCAAAGCATTCATGGGGGTAGAGTGCATCGAGCCCAAAATGGAGAATATCTTCTCTCTCTTCCAAAGAGGGTTTGGCGGAAACGATATCGATCTCTTTATAGACAGAGAGTGAATCGATAGAGAGGATATAGCCGTTGAGTGCGTGTGCCAGTTGGAGAGAGAGGGCAGTTTTGCCGGAAGCGGTAGGTCCAATGAGTGCCAATTGTCTAATAGTATTCATTCTGGAATCATAACAAGTTACTGCTAAGTGTTTAGAGTTAAGTGCGAAGAGGGTAAAATGA
>Ga0256827_10002295_pt1 | contig 12355 bp, 9 predicted proteins | sample CV84metaG_FD_185977 | JGI IMG/M metagenome (GOLD analysis project Ga0256827, IMG submission 185977) | Hydrothermal vent microbial communities from East Pacific Rise, Pacific Ocean - CV84 | ecosystem: Environmental > Aquatic > Marine > Hydrothermal vents | place: Pacific Ocean: East Pacific Rise... | reverse complement strand
TGACATGTGTAGGAGAAGAACTCTCATTAAGTTTATAAACATAAAGTTTTAAAATAGCCAAACCAAACATCATTCCCCACATTGCAGGTAGGTGTAAAACTTGATGAGAAACAATAGCAAAGAAAATAGTTAAACCAAAGAGTCCCATGATAACTTTACCACCCTCTAAAATTTCAGCTGGTTTCTCATCGATAGAAAAGGGAGGAGTTCCCTCTGGTACAAATCGACTCAATAAAAAAGCTGTCACACCCCAACCTAAAAATGCTGCAGGAAAAAGGAATAAAAACTCTGTAAATGATGCTCTCCCATCTACCCACACCATTAGTGTAGTAATATCACCAAATGGAGACCATGCTCCACCTGCATTGGCTGCTACTACAATGTTTATAGCACTTGGAACCAAAAACTCTTTGTTATCTTTATCAATGGTCAAAAGTACAGTAGACAAGATAAGTGCTGTAGTTAGGTTGTCAGCAATTGGTGAGATAAAAAATGCCAAAAGACCTGTGACCCAAAAAAGTTTACTGTAACTGTAGCCTTTAGAGACCAAGTTATAACGAAGTGCAGAGAAAACCCCACGGTCAATCATCGCTTCAATATAGGTCATAGCAACAAATAAGAAGAAGAAAATCCCAGAAATCTCAACAATAAGATGCTCCACTTCTGTTTCAAGAATATGTCCATCTAAGCCATTAAGTGCAAAATAAAGCCCTATCAACATAAAAATACCCGTACCTGCTAAAAGTGCTGGTTTGGCTTTGTTAATACGGTACTTGTCTTCTGTGGCTATAAAATAATAACCTATAATAAATATGGCTAAAGAAGCCCATCCTACCCAAGTGGTAGCTAAGTGTAAATCGTGCATGTTTGCTCCATAATTTTAGACCTTTAACTTAGTGTAAAAAGTCTAATAGTTTTAATTTGTTCTAATTATAGTTAAAAAAATCTAATTTTTAGCACGATAAAAGAGGAGCTTTTTAAAAGCAGAAAACAGAGCAATTTGGTAACACGTAAATTAAAAAATTAATGATTAAATATTAATTTTCAATATAATGTGTTCCCAATGACTCTTTACGTTTCAACGCAGCCTCAACTATAGCTGACGCTGTATTTAAACGTAACTCTAAAAGCCGTCCGATGTCACGATTTTTCATATCAAAAATAGCATTTTTGGCTTCGAGCAGACCTTTTTTAGTTCGAATTACTCCCATGTCATCCCACATAATTTTTCTTAGACGACGTTTGTAAACTTTATCAGCTTCATGGTGGACGATATTTTTATACTCTTTGTCAAAAGTTGGTACAGTTATCTCTACTGGCTCTTTGGTCAAAAGATGGTCAACTGCACGTTTGGCAAAAACTACCCCTTCAAGTAATGAGTTTGAAGCCAAACGATTTGCTCCATGAACACCTGTACTAGAAGCTTCACCAATAACATAAAGTCCTTCAGTTCCTTCTACACAACCATCAGTGTCACACTTTATTCCTCCTACAGCATAATGAAAAGCTGGAGAGATAGGCACTCTGTCTTGTGGAAATTTATAACCAATAGATTCAAAAGTTCGTGTAATATTAGGGAAACGTTTGGCAAACCACTCCTCTTCAAACATAGAAAAATCTAAGTAAACCTCTTCACCCGTTTTACGTTTATGGTCAAAAATGGCACGACTTACAATATCCCGAGATGCCAACTCTCCACGCTCATCATAGTCAAAGAGAAAACGTCGTCCATCTTCAGCAACTATCCATGCACCCTCACCTCTTAGTGCTTCGGTTAACAATAACTTTCTAGCAAAAGGAGTTTTAACAAAAACTGTCGGATGAAACTGCATCATCTCCATGTTTTCAAGCTCAATACCTTTCTCAACACAAATACCATGAATGTCAGCTGAGACTGTTCGGGAATTGGTGTTGTACTCATAAAGTGACCCTACTCCACCAGAAGCTATAATGACATCATCTGCTAAAATGGTTTCGTGCTTATGGTTGACCAAAGCATTGACACCAAAACAACGACCATTTTCTATAAGTAGGTCATAGACCAAGGTATTTCTTTGAAGTTGATGTTTGTTTTGAACCATCATAAAGTAGTGCATATATCGCCCTGTAGCATCACCTCCAGCATGGACAATTCTCTCAGCTGAATGGGCTGCCTCTTTAGTATAGAGTATGTTTCCCTCTTCATCGGTATCAAACTGCATTCCTCGGTCAATAATATCTTTGGTTGTCACCAATGAGGTACGACTCAATATCTCTACTGCTTTTTTATCATTATGATACGCACCTGCTGCCATGGTATCTTCTACATGCAAAGGAATATCAGCCTCATTTAATGCTGTTACCATTCCTCCTTGGGCATAAAAAGTATTACACTCCCAAGGTATATCTTTACAGACCACTAAAACTTTTTTCTCTTTAGGAATGTTCATAGCAGCATAGAGCCCTGCTATACCAGCCCCTATAATAAGTATGTCATATTTTTTCATGCTATTCTCCCTTATTTGCTGTTGATGTATTTGTATCATTTACCCAATATGGGTCTGCTTTATACCCACAACCACTCCATAAAAAAAAGCTAAAAAATGTTATAATTAAAACATGAAAAAAGCCTCTACCATACTTTCGCATATACGTAACCTACCTGAGTTTAAATTACTTAAGAGTCACTACTGTTATCAAAAGTTTATATCCTTATTGAATCCAAGATTTAAAAAAGCCATTGCTTTTGTTTACGTAAGAGATAACACATTATTTGTGGCACTCTCTCACCCTGGGTTTAAAATGGAGCTCAATTATAATAAAGATTTATTAAAATCTCTATTAAGCATGTTGGCAAAGAGTGATGAGAAATGTACAAATATGAAGGCTTCTAAGGTCGTTCTCTTTAACTCCAAGCATCTTTCTATTATAAAAGAAGAGCCTATAGAGTCAACCGTACCTTACTATAGAGAGATGGCATTAGGTGAATTTACCATTGAGTCAGAAGATGTAGAGCTTCAAGAAGCATTTAATAAAATTAAAAAATCTATAGAGAAACAACTATAAATGTATAAAGAGATAGAAAAAACCATTCAAAACCTACCTAGCTCTGCTGGTGTTTACCAATATTTTGATAAAAATTCACGACTTTTATACGTAGGAAAAGCAAAAAACCTTAAAAATCGTATTAAGAGTTACTGGCGTTTTACACCTGAGTTTCACATAAATGAAACACAAGGTATTCGTATTATTAAAATGCTAGAACAAGCTGTGAAAATAGATTATATTGTTGTAGAAAATGAAGCTGATGCCCTTATTTTAGAAAACTCTTTAATCAAACAACTCAATCCAAAATACAATATTTTACTGCGTGATGACAAGACCTACCCCTATATTTATATAGATGAAAATCAAGATTTTCCTCGCTTTGAGATAACTCGAAAAGTCATTAAAGGTAAAAACATTGCTTACTATGGACCTTTCCCCAATGGAGGAAAAGTTCTTCTCGACACCCTTTATGAGGTCTTTCCTTTGGTTCAAAAAAAGTCCTGCCTACGAGAAGGGAAAGCCTGTCTTTTTCACCAAATAGAAAAATGTTTGGCTCCTTGTGAAGGAAAAGTTAGCTCTGAAGAGTACTACAAAATAGTTGAAAAAGCAAAAGAAGCCATAAGCAAAAGAAGCATACTTGTAGAGATACTTGAAGAGAAAATGATGACCCTTGCTATGGCAGAACGTTATGAAGAGGCTGGGAAACTACGAGACAACATAAAGACGCTAGAATCTTTGACCATCAGCTCAAATCTTGACTTAAAATCCTTGGATGATATGGATATTTTTGCCATTGTTAATGGTAAAAATAGAGGGGTGATTGTAAAACTCTTTATGCGTCAAGGAAAAATTATCTCTTCCTCTTTTTCTACCTTTAGAAGTTCTGACATTTTTGATCAAGATGAAGCCTATACACAAGCTCTTTTAGAGTTTTATACCACAGAAGCACCTCAAATAGCCAAAACCATCTTAGTAGCTCATACTTTTAAAGACCAAGATGAACTCTCTGCTCTACTGAGTGAACGTTTTTCTAAAAAAATCACCATCATTAACCCAAAGAAAGGTTCAAAAGAGAAATTAACCTCACTCGCCATTACAAATGCACATGAAGTACTTAAACAAGAGAGTAAAGAGGAGATAGAACCTAAAATTGCTGAACTATTTGAACTTGACGTTGTTCCTTATAGAGTTGAAAGTTTTGATAACTCTCATATGATGGGAGTTGCCACGGTAGGAGCCATGGTTGTATGGAACGAAGGAAAATGGCAAAAAAACGATTACCGACGCTATGAGTTACAATCCAAAGATGAGTATGGACAGATGAAAGAGATGCTCACTAGGCGTATAGAAAGTTTTCATAAAAATCCTGCACCTGATTTATGGATTTTAGATGGAGGAGAAACCTTAAGAAGATTGGCTGTTCAACTTTTAAATGAAGTCAATATGAGTTTAAATGTTATTGCTATAGCTAAAGAGAAATTGGATGCTAAAGCCCATAGAGCTAAGGGTGCTGCTAAAGATATTGTCTATACTGAGCATTCGGTTTTTGAACTAAAAACCACAGATAAACGCCTACAATGGGTACAGAGACAACGTGATGAAGCCCACCGTTTTGCTATTACTTATCATCAAAATAAAAAACGAAAAGATGACACACAAAATTCTCTTTTACAAAAAAAAGGAATTGGTCCAGCCACTGTTAAAAAACTTTTAAACTATTTTGGAACTTTTGAAGCCATAAAAAATGCATCTTATGAAGAAATTTCAGTAGCAAGTAGTGAAACTATTGCTAAAATTATAAAAACAGATATTGTTAAATATTAATATATCTAATATATATCTGAACATTTAGCATTAGAATTTGTAAGAAAATCTTATCTATATAAACTAAATTTTATAAATAAGTTTATTTTAATAAATATCTTAGTCTTTTTATAATAAAGTTACCTACGGATTAATAAACACAACAGATAAAGGAAACAGAGTGCATCACCCTATAGCATTAGACGTTGAATATACTTTTACTCAAAATCTAATATACGAAATTGATACAGATGGAATAATTACTTATGCCAATCAAAATTTTTGCCAAGTAACGGGTTTTAGGAAAGAAGAACTCATTGGTAAGAATCATTCAATATTCAAACACCCAGATGTACCTCAAGAACTTTATGAAAATCTTTGGTCAACAAAAAAGCGATTAAAACAGTGGTTCTCAACCCTTAAAAACATGCGTCGAGATGGTATGTACTTTTGGTCTGATATTCACTGTACTGTTAAATATGATAACGATACTGAAGAGGTATCTGGTTTTATTATTGTACATAAACCAACATCAAAATCTAATATAGAAGAAGAAACTGAGCGATATGCTCAATATTAATATAATATAGCGAGGGAAAAATGTATTACGGATATAATGATAACAAACAACTGGTAATGGCAGATGAGGCATTTATAGAGCTTTTAGGGTATGACTCTTTTAAAGAACTTCTACAAGAAAACATTGTTGATACTTTAAAATTTGAAAATAATAAAATTATTATAGAACATAAAAATCAAAAAATAAGCTCTGACTTTTCACATCATGAAATTTATGGAACCATAGGCGATTTCTATTTGGTAGAACTTAAAAATATAACAATAGAAAAAGTTATAACTAAAGTACCAAAACAAGTAGAAGAGAAAAAGAGTTTTAAAGTAAATTATAAAGAGATATATCTCGATGTTGATAAAATCTCTGAAGAGATAGGTTTATCGGTAGATGATTATAAACTCTATTTAGACAGTTTTATTGATCAATCTATTATTGATGAAAAGCGTCTTCTAGAAGGGAATGACAAAGTTATAAAAAACCTTTCTAACTTGGCATTGACACTAAAAATACCTCATATTAATATATTGTTACTCAAAATTAAAAAGCTTTCACATCGTGAACGTATGCCTCTTATTGATCAATACTACACAAAACTGGCATTGTTGACATTGGAAAAGCCTGAAGATTATGAAGAAGATGAATATGATACTCTATTAGAAAAAGATAGTATTGAAGATAAAGAAGAAATTCTTAATGCCAGATTTACAGACTTAATAAATAATGTTTCTGATGAGCCTAAGAAGAGTACAGAAGTAAAAGAAGAAGTTCTAATCGTCGAAGAAGTATCTGAAAAAACAAATGATATAAATGAATTTGATGACATAAGCTTCGATGAATTGGTTAGCAATAGTAATATAATAAACACTGTCGTTGAAACAGCAAAAGAGGAACCTTCCAAAAGTAATAAAAACTTTACATTAGATAATGTTCCGGCTTTACCAATTTCATACAACCCTCAAACAGCTGCAGATGAATTAAACCTTCCTGTCGTACTTATTGAAGAGTTTGTAGAAGATTTTATAGAACAAGCACATCAAGATAAAGACCATTTGTTAACTTCATATTATCAAAAAGATATGGACAACATTCATGAACTTGGACATAAGTTAAAAGGTGCTGCAAGTAACCTACGTATCAATGAATTGGCAGATATTTTGGAAGAGATTCAATACTGTACAGAACATGATAAACTAGAAACTCTTTTTATAAAATACTGGGGACATTTTCTTTCACTGGAAGACTATATGAAACAACTTAAAACAGCATAAGGAGTATCTAATGCAATTAAAAAATAGAATAAAACTTATTAGTACTCTGCCTCTTTTACTGCTACTTGTAATAGCCGGTTATTTTGCATATACCAGTTATATTCAATACACACAAAGTACTGAATTTAGTAAAGAAATAACTCAAAACACTCTTTTAGAGAGTGTTATTGATGGTATAGCAAAAGAGAGAGGACTCTCTGTTATTGCACTGGCAAATAAACAAACACAGAGTGATGTACTTACACAACAGATAAACAAAAACGATCTTCTTTTAAATAAAATAGAAAATCAAGAAAGTGTAAACCAATATGCCAACCAAGTTATTAATATTAGAGAGTTATTAAAAAACCAAGAAAATTTTGAAACTATTTTTAATAATGGCTATACAAATGATATTCTTACACCACTTTTAAACGAACTAATCAATGGTCATACTGTTCAATTTAATAATGAGATAGAAACACTTCTAACAGCAACACAAGACCTCAATAAACATATTGATGCACTAAGCAAACAACGAGACTACTTAAGTTATTTTATAGCAAAAAAAGAGCCATTAAAAACAAATGAAATCAACTTTTTACTCAACAATCAAAAGCATATAAATCCTTTTAATCCTCAATACATTCATAATAAAAATCTAAAAGAAGAAATTACTGCTTTTCTTAATAAACCAGCCGTTAAAGAGAACAGTGAAAAACTTAAATCTACATTTGAAACCCTTCAGAAAAATTTTTCAGATGGAAACTATCCTTTAACAGCAGAACAATGGTTTGAGCTTAACAATAAAGAGATAGAGAACCTGAAAGTTGTATCAAACAAGATAAAATCTAACCTAAACACACTATTAGCAGAGTATACACAAAAACAAATGATAATTTTTGGACTATCTATTTTTGTTCTACTATTAAGTTTAACCCTTGGTCTTATTGGTTTTATTACACGTAGAGAATTAAATCATAATATGAAAGATTTAGAAGAGATACTGAACAATGCTGCAGTAGAAGCTGAAAGTGCTTTTGATGAGCCAAGTATCTCTGCACTTAAAAATATTGATTTAAACAGTAGCAAAGGTATGAAAGATGGTTATAAGTTTATAGAACTTCTCATCGAAAATGCCAAATCTGATAAAATGGAAGCTTTAGAAGCAAATGAATCAAAATCTCTATTTTTAGCCAATATGTCACATGAGATTCGTACTCCACTAAATGGAATTGTAGGATTTACAGAACTTTTAAAAAGTACTGACCTAAATACCGAGCAGATAGAGTTTACAAATATTATTGAAAAAAGTTCAGAGAACCTATTGAGTATTATTAACAATATTCTTGACCTTTCAAAAATAGAAAGCAATAAAACAGAACTTGACATGGTGATTTTTGACCCAATTATTGAGTTTGAATCAGCCATTGAAACTTATGGAGTTAGAGCTTCTGAAAAGAACATTGACCTTAACCTTTTCCTCGATCCTTCTATAGATAAAAAGCTTCTTGGGGACTCTGTTAAAATTAAAGAAGTACTTATTAACCTATTGAGTAATGCCATCAAATTTACTGACTTTGGTGGAAAAATCAATATTGAAATTATGAAAATCTCTTCGGTAGAAAACCAGACAGAAATCTCTTTCTCTATAGAAGATAATGGTGTAGGTATGACAAAAGAGCAACAACTTAATGTTTTTGCAGCCTTTACCCAAGCAGATGTTTCGATTACACGTAAATATGGTGGTACAGGTTTAGGACTTACCATTTCTACAAAGTTCTTAGAACTAATGGACAGTGAACTTAAACTAGAGAGTCAAAAAGAGAAAGGAACACGGTTCTACTTTACAATTCTTTTTGAAGAGGTATTAGAGAGTACAGAACTAGGAATGGTTCCAGAATTTAATGACGTTACTATTTGTAAATTTGATTATGATATTCCTGTACAACAAGACATTTATCTTACAAAATATTTAGAACACTATCATATCAAGAGTAGTACTTTTACAACACCTTCTGACCTGAAAAAATATAATTTAGATAAAAATCTACATAGTATCTGGATTGATGTCGATACTTGTGATGATGCGTTACTAGAAACAACACATAAACTCAACTCTCATAAACTTGTTTTACTATCAAGTTTTGCTAACCGTGATAGACTTGAAAAACTGGGTTTAAACACAGCAAAAATACTTTACAAACCTATTACTCCGAGTAAAGTTGTACAAGGTATAAGTACTGTCGCTCCTGATTTAGAAGACAAAGTTCCTTCAAATAGTGCCACAAAACAAACAACTCCTTTCAATAGTATTCAATTTGAGGGTAAAATATTGGTTGCAGAAGACAACTTTATTAACCAAAAACTTATTAAACAAATTTTACTAAAGTATGGTGTAGAAGTTGAACTTGCAAACAATGGATTAGAAGCCTTTGAAAAACGTAAAGGTGAAACTTACGATTTAATTTTTATGGATATTCAAATGCCTGTTATGGATGGAATCGAAGCCACTCATGAGATTCTTAACTATGAAGTAGAAGAGCAGTTACAACATATTCCTATTGTCGCATTAACAGCAAATGCACTAAAAGGAGACAGAGAACGTTTCCTTTCAGAAGGACTTGATGAATACATTCCTAAACCTATTGAGACCAATGAACTTCTATTTATTTTAAGAAAATTCTTAAACGCAAAAACAGAAGATGCAGAATCAACAGTAGCATCAGATAGTCAAGAAAAGCAACCCAAAGAAGCTGAACTTATTACTGTTAGTGAAAAAACTGATGAAGGTGTTATGATTTTACAAGAAGAACCAGATGAAAAAGTAGAACTCTCATTTATTGAAATAGAAGAGGAAGCTCCAGTCAAAAGTACCAATGTTGTAGAAATTCATGAATTTGATGAGCCAGAGAGTAATGTAAATAAAAAAATACTTATCGCAAAAAAGAACTCTTTAGAAGCACAAATTTTATCAAAAGTCATTACAAATATGAATTATGAAATTGAAGTGGTTGATTCTATGGAAGAGTTAAAGTCACTTATACAAATGAGTGACTATGATATACTTCTTATTGATAAAGAGTTAGAAGAGTCAAATAAAGATGTCTTAAGTCAGCAACACAGTAAAATGAATGTTATAATGCTTTCATTAAATCAATCAGATAATGAAATTCCTTTTAGTTCTACTCTTATTAAAGAGTTACATGTAGGTGTTATCAAGAGAGATAAACTGGCTCAACTTATTAAAAAGTATAGAAAATAGAAAAAATATAGAAAGTAGAAAAAATGATTTTTAAAGTTTTAATCGTTGACGATGATTATATCAATCGTCATCTTCTTGTATCATTATTAAAAAAAGAACTCTATCAAATAGAAACCATAGAATCAGTTGATGGGGAAGATGCTCTACAGAAATGTAAAGAGCATTCTGACCTACAGCTTATACTCTTAGATATAGAAATGCCAAACATGGATGGTTCTGACTTTTTAAGACTCTATAAAAAAGATGAAAAAACATCTCAGGTACCTGTTATTGCTATCTCTTCTAATGATTTACGTAAAAAAGAGATTATAAGTTTTGGGGCAAATGCATTTTTGCAAAAACCCATTACAGAAAAAAAACTTATAGCTGCTATTCGTGAAGTACAAAACTAAAGTCTTAGTCATAGGCTATGTTTGGGCTGAACCAAACTCTTCTGCAGCAGGGAGTCATATGCTCTCTATTATGCAACTTTTCCAAAAACAAAACTGGCAAGTTGAGTTTGCCACTCCTGCTCAAGCATCAGAACATGCTATTGACCTGCCTGCCATAGGGATTTCTACTAAAAATATTTTATTAAATTGTGATAGCTTTGATACCTATGTTCAAGAGTATAATCCAGACATTGTTCTCTTTGACCGTTTTTTGATGGAAGAGCAGTTTGGTTGGAGAGTAGAAAAACATTGCCCTCAGGCATTAAAGATTCTCGATACAGAAGATTTACAGTGTTTACGATCTGCACGACATCAAGCACACAAAGCAAACCGTAAAATGAATCAAACTGATCTCTTTTCTGACTTAGCCAAACGTGAAATAGCAGCCATACTACGCTGTGACATCTCTCTTATTATCTCTACTTTTGAGATGGAACTTCTAATAAACACTTTTAAAATAGACCCTACTCTACTTCACCATCTTCCATTTATGGTTGACCTAGAAAAGCTTCCAAAAATCACAAAACCTTTTTTGGAACGTCAACACTTTATGACCATAGGTAACTTTCGTCACGCTCCCAACTGGGATGTTGTTTTACATCTACAAGAGATTTGGACGGAGATTAGAAAAAAACTTCCAAAAGCAGAGCTACATATTTACGGCTCATACCCACCACCCAAAGCCACAGCCCTACACAACCCTAAAAAAGGTTTTCACCTAAAAGGCTGGGCAGACTCTGCACATGAAGTGATGGAACAGTCACGCATCTGTTTAGCACCCATAAGATTTGGAGCAGGTATAAAAGGAAAACTCTTAGATGCCATGATAACGCAAACTCCAAGCGTTACAAGTTCACTAGGTTCTGAAGGTATGCACGACCAAGAGCCTTGGGCTGGTATGGTTACCGATAATGTAGAAGATTTTGTAGAAGCAGCCGTTAAACTTTATACCGATGAAGAGGCATGGAGTAAAGCTCAAAAGCATGGAACAGAACTTTTATATAGCAGATACAACAGTAAAATTTTGGGTCAAAACTTAATAGAAAAAATAACAAAAATCCAAGAAAACTTAGAACAACACCGACTAAACAACTTCACAGGAGCCATGCTAAAACATCACTCCATGATGAGTACCAAATATATGTCACAGTGGATTAACGAAAAAAATAAAAAATAAATTTACTATTTTACTACTTCAATAGGAAAATCATATATTAACCAATCTTGAATACCACCTCTATACCAAAGTAGTTTTTCAGGTGGATAACCTAGATTAATAAGCCTAAAAATAGCATTAGGGGACTGAGAACACCAACTTCCATTACAAAAAAGTAGTGCTGATTTAGCCTGAGAAAAATCCAAACCCTTTTTTGTCTCTTTTATATTGAGTATTTTAAACATCTTTTTGTATTGCTCTTCGTACTCTTCAAAAGTATCCTCATTTTCAAAGTCATCTTCATCTTTGTCTTCTTCATAGTTTATCTCATTAAACGGTAAATTAACAGAAGTAGGTATGGTCATCTGTTCATACCATTGCTTGGTTCGTGCATCGACCAAAACATAACTTTCAAGTTTACTTTGTGCCAGTTTTATATGTGCTAAAAGCTCTAGCTCACCTACTGTTTTAATCTCTTTTCCCAGTGTCATAGGCTGTAGCACACCTACATGGGTAACAAATGTTTTTTTACAAACAGAAGCAACTTTATCTCCTGCATAGTCTCCACCAAAAAGTGCTTTAGGGCTAAGGTTTTTCTTCGTACATTGTGCATCTTTTTTTCGCTCAATGGTCACCTCTTTACCATGACTGTTTACAATCATTAGACCATTTTTTTGAACATCACTCAAGACATTTTCAGCAGAGAGCAAAGAGAAGAACAGCGTAAATAGTGTTATTGTCTTTTTCATCTTCAATCCTTATTGACGTGTTTTACTCCACAATAACAAATCAACACCTCTTTTATCTTGAAATAAAAATTCTAAATTTAAATCCATAGAGTAACCAGAATCA
>Ga0256827_10002294_pt1 | contig 12357 bp, 20 predicted proteins | sample CV84metaG_FD_185977 | JGI IMG/M metagenome (GOLD analysis project Ga0256827, IMG submission 185977) | Hydrothermal vent microbial communities from East Pacific Rise, Pacific Ocean - CV84 | ecosystem: Environmental > Aquatic > Marine > Hydrothermal vents | place: Pacific Ocean: East Pacific Rise... | reverse complement strand
GCCACATTGCCTACACCTGTGTTCAAAACCAAAGGAATGTTTACGATTATTTTTCACAAAAAAAGTCAAACAAAAACATCGGGTGTAAGGTTGGGTGTAAAGTTGGGTGTAAAGTTGGGTGTAAATGAAATAAAAGTTTTTAATTCAGTTCAAAATAATCCAGAAATAACCATCATTGAACTTGCAAAACAAATTGGAATTAGTACCACATCTATAGAGAATAATTTAAAAAAATTAAAGAATAAACAATTGATAAAAAGAATAGGCTCGGATAAAACAGGTTCCTGGGAGGTAATTGAAGCGTAGTTTATCCCAATCCTTACCTCAAATCACAAGCCAATTCATACACCTCATCCAAAACACCCCCAACACTAGCAAAGGAAAAGTGTTCTTGAGCGTATTGCCGGATCTCTTTTGAATCATAGTCGTGGCAATGGTCCAGCATCCATGTAAAATTATTAATAAATTCCTTTTCGTTATTAGGAGGCATTAGTCTGCCGCGGCTATTATTAATATGTTCACTGATGCCGCCAACATCGGTGGATAATACAGGAAGTCCGCAAGCCAGGGCTTCGTTAATCACTACGGGCATATTCTCGTAATGGCTGTTGATAAGCATAAAGTCGGCCTGGGTGTATTTATCAACGAGTGCCTGCTTCTCTAATAAACCGGTAAATTCAATATATTGGTCTTCTATCTCGAGTTTAACGGCCAGTTCTTTCAGCTTTTTAAAGTCCATACCGTCGCCAATGAAAACCATCTTAAAGTCGTTTCGGGTTTCCGATAGTTTTTTTATACCTCTCAGTATGCCCGAGATATTTTTGCTCTTATCCTCGAAGGTAGACACGTGAATGATGTGTTTTATAAAAGAATCGTTTTTTGTTAGCCTGGCTTTAAAGAAAATAGCATCAACCACATTGGCGACCACTCTGTAGTGTTTGTTGGTTAAGCCATGAGATATCATAGCCGTTTGTAAATTCTTTGTAACGGGTAATACTGCTTTGGCCTTTTTTACTGTTAATCGTGTCAGAGGAATCCTGATTCTCCCTTTAAAAGTGTTTACAGATGGGAGGTACCTCGACCAATGTTCGGTGATGACATAGGGCGTACCAAAAACCATTTGTGCCAGATAGGCCAAAAACCCCATGCGGCTCAAGATGTGAACATGGATAAGGTGAATCCTGTTTTTTCGGTTAATCTTTTTAAATCCCCAAATAAAATATTGGATGTATTTAATAAAATAGACGATTAAATTGTGGGGTTTTTTATAGTATATATATAAGGTGTATAAACCGTCTTTAGTTTCTTCAATAATTTCTGTTTTTTCAATTCCCTCATCCACCGCTTCGATATATAAAACACTGATACGGTTTTTTTGAGCTGCAGCTTCGGCATGTTTCTTTACAAACAGGCCCCACATTTGGTCGTATCGGTTAGGATACCACCGGGGGAGAAATAGAATATGTTTTTTATGATCGCTCATATTGATGCAAACATATTGAATCTTTGTTTATTATCCTCAACTAAATATAAAAAAATGCTGCTGCTATTACTTTACTGCACTCTCATAGCTTTTACTAAGGATTCGGCTGTATGCTGAAGTGTATGGTATTAACAGATGATTTATAGATTTCCATTAAACCAATTCATTTATTATGAACAAACAGAAACGAAAATTTATTTTATCGGTTTTAATCATTTTTAAGATAATTGAAATAGGGCTGTATTGTGCTGAAATATCAATATTTAGGGCTGTTTTACGCTAATTGACTAATGATTGAAAAGAAAAGCTAATATTTTTTTTATCAAGTAGTTGCGAATTCAAATATTATTTATACTTTTGCAGTCCGAAAAATCGGAGATAAAACAATTAATTAATTAACAATATGCCAACAATACAACAATTAGTAAGAAAAGGCCGTAAGAAACTGGAATACAAAAGTAAGTCCCGTGCCTTAGATTCTTGTCCTCAACGAAGAGGTGTGTGTTTAAGAGTGTACACAACTACACCAAAGAAACCAAATTCTGCCATGCGTAAAGTAGCCAGGGTAAGGTTGACAAACGGTAAAGAAGTGAATGCTTATATTGGTGGTGAAGGACATAACTTGCAGGAGCACTCTATTGTATTGGTTAGAGGCGGAAGAGTTAAGGACTTACCAGGTGTAAGATATCACATTGTTCGTGGTGCTTTGGATACTTCAGGAGTAGACGGACGAACACAAAGAAGGTCTAAGTATGGTACTAAGAGGCCAAAGAAATAATAACAATATTTAGTAAGAAGAGAAATGAGGAAATCTAAACCAAAAAAGAGAATTATTCTCCCGGATCCAAAATTTAATGATGTTTTGGTTACAAAGTTTGTGAATAATTTGATGTATTCTGGAAAGAAAAATCTTTCATACAATATCTTTTACGCTGCTATCGACATCGTTGACGAGAAACTCAAGGAAGAAAATAGCTTAGATGTGTTTAAAAAAGCTTTATTAAACGTTACTCCATCTGTAGAGGTGAAGAGTAAGCGTATTGGTGGAGCGACATTCCAAATCCCTGCCGAGATTCGTCCGGGACGTAAACAGACTATTGGTATGAAAGCATTGATTAATGCTGCCAGAAAACGTCACGAAAAAACTATGGGAGAGAAATTAGCTGGTGAAATCATGTCTGCGTATAAAGAAGAGGGTACTGCTTTCAAGAAGAAAGAAGAAACTCACCGTATGGCTGATGCTAATAAAGCTTTCTCACACTTCCGTTTCTAATTCGGAAGAGTATTACATATCATAATTTATATTAGAAATGTCTGAGAAACTAGAGAATAGAAGAAATATAGGCATCATGGCGCACATCGACGCTGGTAAGACTACCACGACGGAGCGTATTTTGTACTATACAGGTAGAAGTTACAAAATTGGTGAAGTACACGATGGTGCCGCCACTATGGACTGGATGGAGCAAGAGCAAGAAAGAGGTATTACTATCACTTCGGCTGCTACTACAGTTTATTGGGAGTATAAAGGTGTTAAGAACAAAATTAACATCATTGATACACCGGGACACGTTGATTTTACTGTTGAAGTTGAACGCTCATTGAGAATCCTCGATGGAGCGGTTGCTTTGTTTTGTGCTGTAGGTGGTGTAGAGCCACAATCTGAAACTGTTTGGCGTCAAGCCGACAAATATAATGTGCCACGTATTGGATTCGTGAATAAAATGGATCGTACGGGTGCCGACTTTTTTCAAGTTGTAAAACAAGTTAAAGAAAACTTAAAAGCTAACCCCTTACCATTGCAGATTCCTATTGGAGCCGAAGATGATTTTGTGGGTGTAGTTGACTTGATTAAAAACAAAGCTTTTGTGTGGGACGAAGGAGATAAAGGTGTTGAGATTCGTGAGATTCCAATTCCTGAAGATTTGATAGATACTGCAGAAGAGTATAGAATGAACTTGATAGAAGGCGTGGCCGAAGAAAGCGACGAACTTTTAGAGAAGTTTATGGAAGATCCGGATAGCATTACCGAAGATGAAATGTATACTGCTATTCGTAAAGCGACTATCGAAATGAGAATTACACCAATGATGTGTGGTTCTGCATTCAAAAATAAAGGTGTTCAAATGTTATTGGACGCTGTTATCGAGTTTTTACCAAGTCCTGCTGATCAGCCTGCTGTCGAAGGATTCCATCCTAGAACAGAAGAGCCTGAGACCAGAAGTATTACTGATGAGAAGTTCTCTGCTTTAGCATTTAAAATTGCTACTGACCCATTTGTAGGTCGTATTTGCTTTTTCCGTGTTTATAGTGGTACACTTAAGGCAGGTTCTTATGTGTTAAATGCTTCTACCGGTAAAAAAGAGAGAATATCACGAATCATGCAAATGCACTCTAATAAACAAGAGCCTCTCGATTCAATTGGGGTTGGCGATATTGGTGCTGCTGTTGGTTTTAAAACCATTCGTACTGGTGATACTCTTACCGATTTAAGTAATCCTATCATCTTAGAGTCTATGACATTCCCCGATCCTGTGATCAACGTGGCTGTAGAACCTAAGACTAAGCAAGACTTAGATAAAATGGGATTGGCTTTACAAAAATTGGCTGAAGAAGATCCTACTTTTAAGGTTCGTACCGACGAAGAAAGCGGACAGACTATCATTAGCGGAATGGGTGAATTGCACTTAGAGATTTTGGTGGACAGATTAAAGAGAGAATTCAAAGTTGAATGTTCTCAGGGTCAGCCACAAGTATCTTATAAGGAAGCTATCACCGGTACTGTTAAACACCGTGAGGTTTATAAGAAACAATCTGGTGGTCGTGGTAAGTTTGCCGATATTCAGTTCGAAATGGGTCCTGCAGACGAAGGTGTTGAAGGATTACAGTTCATTGATAAAGTAAAAGGTGGTAACATCCCTAAAGAATTTATCCCATCTGTAGAAAAAGGATTCAAAGAAGCCATGAAAAATGGTGTATTGGCCGGTTTTGCTGTAGATAGTTTAAAGGTAACTTTATTAGATGGTTCGTATCACGCAGTAGACTCCGATCAGTTAAGTTTCGAATTAGCAGGTAAGCTAGGATTTAAGAATTCAGCCAAATCAGCTAAGCCGGTATTATTGGAGCCTATCATGAAAGTGGAGATTACTACACCTGATGATTATTTAGGTGATGTTAGTGGCGACTTAAACCGTCGACGTGGACAGTTAGAAGGTATCGATGCCAAAGCCGGTGCACAAGTGGTGAAAGCAAAAGTGCCATTGCGCGAAATGTTTGGTTATGTAACCGCCCTACGTACTATTACTTCGGGTAGAGCATCATCAAGTATGGAGTTCAGCCATTTTGCTGAAGCGCCTAAGTCGGTAACCGAAGATGTTATTGGAGATTAATAAGAGTTGACAATCATATATAAAAAAAACAAATATCGTGAGTCAGAGGATTAGAATTAAGTTAAAGTCGTATGATCACAATCTAGTTGATAAATCAGCTGAGAAGATCGTGAAAACTGTAAAAATTACAGGTGCTGTAGTTAATGGACCAATTCCATTACCAACCAACAGAAAGATCTACACAGTGAACAAATCAACATTTGTGAACAAGACTGCAAGAGAGCAGTTCCAGTTAAACTCATACAAAAGATTAATTGATATCTATAGCAGCAATGCTAAAACAATAGATTCGTTAATGCGTTTGGAGTTACCAAGTGGAGTTGAAGTAGAAATTAAAGTATAATTATTAAAGGCTTTTTAAGAAATGTCAGGAATTATAGGAAAAAAAGTAGGGATGACTAGCATCTTCGATGAGAATGGAAAGAATATTCCATGTACCGTTGTTGAGGCAGGTCCCTGTGTAGTTACCCAAGTTCGTACCCTCGAGAAAGATGGTTATGAGGCTATTCAGCTTGGCTATGACGACAAAAAAGAGAAGAATACCTCTAAAGCGTTGCGTGGCCATTTTGAAAAAGCAAATACTACACCAAAGAGAATACTCGTAGAGTTCTCCAGATTTGAAGACAAGAAGAAACACGGCGAAGTAGTAACTGTAGACGTGTTTAAAGAAGGTGAATATGTTGATGTAGCAGGTACCTCCAAAGGTAAAGGTTTCCAGGGCGTTGTAAAACGTTATGGCTTTGCCGGTGTAAATGATGCCACACACGGACAGCATAACAGATTAAGAGCTCCAGGTTCTATTGGTGCTTCTTCTTACCCTTCTCGTGTATTCAAAGGTATGAGAATGGCTGGTCAGATGGGCGGCAAGAGAGTGAAGGCAATTAATTTGCAAGTATTAAAAGTTATAGCCGAGAAGAACCTGATCGTGATCAAAGGTTCGGTGCCAGGTGCAAAAGGCTCATATTTAAGTATTGAGAGATGGAAGTAGCAGTATATAACATCAGCGGTAAAGAGACCGGAAAGAAAGTAGTTCTGGATGATAAAGTATTTGGTGTTGAGCCAAACGACCACGCTATTTATTTGGCTGTTAAACAGTACTCTGCTAATCAAAGGCAAGGTACTCACAGCTCCAAAGAAATTAGCATGCTTTCAGGAAGTACTAGGAAAATTAAACGTCAAAAAGGAACAGGTACAGCACGTGCAGGTAGTATTAAATCACCTATTTTTAGAGGTGGTGCTCGTGTATTTGGTCCGGAACCAAGAGTGTATAACTTTAAACTTAATAAAAAGTTAAAGAGTTTAGCGCGCTTATCAGCTTTAACATATAAGGCTAAAGAATCTCAAATCATGGTGGTTGAGGATATCACAATGGATAGTCCTAAAACAGCTAAAATGGCCGAAATTCTTAAGAATTTGAAAGTGAGTGCGAAAAATACACTTATTGTGTTGAATGATATAAATAAAAACGTATATTTGTCGACTCGAAATTTACAGGGAGTATCTGTGTTAAGAGTTTCAGATTTAAACACTTATGAGATATTGAAGGCCAAACAACTAATTGTTGTGGAGAGTTCAGTTGACGCTTTTAAGGAGCTGGCATAAGAAATTAAAGAAGAAAAGATAAATTAAAAGAGCTAAAACAATGGGTATTATCATTAAGCCAATCATTACAGAAAAGATGACAGCGGTAACTGAAAAGTTTCCGAATCGTTACGGCTTTAGAGTTAACGTCAGTGCCAATAAAGTAGAGATCAAAGCAGCGATCAAAGAACTTTATGGTGTTGAGGCAGTTTCTGTAAATACGATGAATTATCTGGGTAAATCTAAAAGCCGTTATACAAAGGCCGGATTTATTACCGGAAAAGAGAATGCATACAAAAAGGCTATAGTAACATTAGCCGAAGGTGAAATAATTGATTTTTATAGCAATATATAAGTAATGGCTTTAAAAAAATATAGACCGATAACCCCGGGTCAACGCTACAAATTAAGTAGCTCGTTTGACGAAATAACTACTTCAACTCCAGAGAAGAGCTTGCTAGAAGGTAAGAGCAAATCTGGTGGTAGAAATAGCGGCGGGAAGATGACCATGAGATACATAGGTGGTGGTCATAAGAAAAAGTATAGGATAATTGACTTCAAAAGAGATAAAGAAGGCGTTCCTGCAAAAGTGAAAACAATCGAATATGATCCTAACCGATCTGCTCGTATTTCTTTATTGGTATATGCCGATGGTGAAAAGAGATACATTGTAGCTCCTCATGGATTAGAAGTCGGACAGGAAGTAGTTAGCGGTAAAGGCGCTACTCCTGATGTTGGAAATGCTCTTTATTTAAGTGAAATTCCTTATGGTACTTTAATTCATAATATCGAATTACGTCCTGGACAGGGAGCTAAGATGGCACGTAGTGCCGGTAGTTATGCTCAGCTGATGACCCGAGATGGTAAATTTGCTATTTTGAAAATGCCTAGTGGCGAAACAAGAATGATTCTTCAGACTTGTAAAGCTACTGTTGGTGTGGTATCTAATCCTGAACATAACCAAGAACGCTCTGGAAAAGCGGGTCGTAGCCGTTGGTTAGGCCGTCGTCCAAGAGTACGTGGTGTGGTTATGAATCCAGTTGATCACCCCATGGGTGGTGGTGAAGGAAGACAATCCGGAGGTCACCCACGATCAAGAAATGGTATTCCAGCTAAAGGTTACAAAACACGTAACAAGAAAAAGGATACCAATAAGTATATTATAGAAAGAAGAAAAAAGTAAGGAATTATGAGTCGTTCACTGAAAAAAGGTCCATTTATACATTACAAACTTGAGAGAAGGGTATTAGCTAATGTTGAATCAGGTAAAAAAACGGTTATTAAAACCTGGTCAAGAGCTTCTATGATATCTCCTGATTTTGTAGGGCAAACAATTGCTGTACATAATGGAAGTAAATTTATTCCTGTTTATGTGACAGAAAATATGGTAGGTCATAAATTAGGTGAGTTTTCACCTACTCGTACCTTCCGTGGTCATGCAGGAAGTAAAAATAAAGGTAAAAAATAAGATATATTATGGGATCTAGAAAACATAATACAGCAGAAAAAATCAAAGAGGCAAAAAAGCATATCGCTTTTGCTAAATTGAACAACTGCCCAACATCTCCCCGAAAAATGAGATTAGTTGCGGACTTGGTTAGAGGAGAAAGTGTAGAGAAATCGTTATACGTTTTAAAGCACTCTCCCAAAGAAGCCTCCAACAGACTATACAAACTTTTATTATCAGCTGTAGCCAACTGGCAAGCTAAAAATGAAGGACAACGTATGGAAGAAGCTAACTTATATATTAAAGAAGTATATGTAGATAGCGGCAGAATGTTGAAGCGTATTCAGCCAGCACCTCAAGGTCGTGCTCACCGAGTACGTAAACGTTCAAACCATGTAACATTGGTTGTAGATAGTAGAATAATAAAAGAAGAAACTAATTAAGAGTTAAGAAAGATATGGGACAAAAAATTAATCCAATAGGTTTTAGATTAGGTGTCATCAAAGGATGGGACTCTAATTGGTTCGGCGGTAAGAAATTTGAAGATAAACTCATTGAAGACTTTAAGATCAGAGAATATTTATCTGCTCGTTTAGTTAAAGCTAGTGTATCTAAAGTGGCTATCGAAAGAACTCTTAAATTAGTAACTATCACTATACACACTGCCCGCCCGGGAATCATCATTGGTAAAGGTGGTCAGGAAGTAGATAAACTAAAAGAAGAATTAAAGAAGTTAACTAAGAAGGAAGTACAGATAAACATCTCTGAGATTAAACGTCCTGAATTAGAAGCTACTTTAGTTGCCAGAAATGTAGCTAGCCAGATCGAAGGAAGAATTTCTTTCCGTCGTGCTATCAAAACATCTATTACTGCTACTATGAGAGCTGGTGCCGAAGGTATCAAGATATTGATCAGTGGTCGTGTTGGAGGTGCCGAAATGGCGCGTTCTGAGATGTACAAAGAAGGTCGTATCCCTTTGCATACTTTAAGAGCTAATATCGACTATGCATTAGTTGAAGCACATACCACATACGGACGTATAGGTATTAAAGTATGGATTATGAAAGGTGAGATATATGGTAAGCCAGAGTTAGTACCTCAGGCTGCGGCACCACAAAAAGGTGGAAAACGCCCTCATAACAGAAGAAGAAAATAAATAGGAATAAGTAAATAAGTTTTAGATATGTTACAGCCTAGAAAAACAAAATTCAGAAAACAGCAAAAAGGTAAAATGAAGGGCAACGCTCAGCGTGGTCATCAATTAGCTTTTGGCGCGTTTGGAATTAAATCCTTGGAGGAGACCTGGCTAACAGGAAGGCAAATAGAGGCAGCTCGTCAGGCGATCACTCGTAAGATGAAACGTCAAGGACAATTATGGATCAGAGTATTCCCGGATAAGCCCTTAACCAAGAAACCTGCAGAGGTGAGAATGGGTAAAGGTAAAGGTGCACCAGAGTTATTTGTAGCTCGTGTATCGCCTGGTAGAATCATTTTTGAATCAATAGGAGTTCCTTTGGCAGTTGCTAAAGAATCCATGAGATTAGGAGCACAGAAATTACCGGTTACTACAAAATTTGTGGTAAGAAGAGATTACGTTGAAGAATAAAATTTGTAAATATGAAGAATTCAGAAATAAAAGAACTATCTACAAAAGATATTCAGGAAAAGTTAGAAGACCAAAGAATGGTCTTAGATAAGGCCCGTTTGAATCATAGCGTTTCTCCTCTGGAAAATCCAAATGTTTTAAGTGCTTATAGAAAAACTATTGCAAGATTAATTACAGAGTTACGTAAAAGAGAACTTGCAGAAAAATAAGTAAAGAGATGGAAAGAAATTTAAGAAAAGAGAGAATAGGTCTTGTGGTAAGCGACAAAATGGACCAGTCTATAGTGGTAGAGATTGTTACTCGCAAGAAACACCCTATGTATGGTAAGTTTTTAAAGCAAACCAATAAGTTTATGGCTCACGACGAAAAGAATGATTGTAACATTGGCGACACTGTTCGAATCATGGAGACTCGTCCTCTAAGCAAGAATAAACGATGGAGATTAGTAGAAATTTTAGAAAGAGCTAAGTAATGATACAACAAGAAAGTAGAGTTGGAGTAGCTGATAACAGTGGTGCTAAAGACGTCCTGGTAATTAAAGTATTAGGCGGTACCGGTAGAAGATATGCTTCTGTTGGCGATAAAGTAGTAGTTAGTGTTAAAGCCGCTATCCCTAGTGGAGGAATGAAAAAAGGAACTGTAGTAAAAGCAGTTGTGGTTCGTACACGTAAGGAAGTAAGAAGACCAGATGGTTCATATATTCGCTTCGATGATAATGCTGTTGTATTATTAAATGCTGCTGGCGAAATGGCCGGTACCAGAATATTTGGCCCGGTGGCGCGTGAGTTGCGTGAGAAGAGTTTTATGAAAATTGTATCTCTGGCACCTGAGGTGTTATAAAAATCCTATAGTATGAGTATAAAGATTAAAATAAAAAAAGGCGATACCGTAAAGGTCATTTCTGGCGTGTCGAAAGGTAAACAAGGACGCGTATTACGAATTGATGCTGAAAAAGGTAGAGCCGTTGTGGAAGGTGCCAATCTGATGAAGAAGCACACAAAACCAAATGCTGAGAACCCTCAAGGAGGTATAATAGAGCAAGAAGCCGCTATTCATATTTCTAATTTGATGCTTATTGATGCTAAAGGTAATGCCACAAGAATTGGTAAGAAAAAAGATGAGAAAACAGGAAAAACCGTGAGGTTTTCTAAAAAATCAGGGGAGGTAATCAAGTAATGTATACACCAAGATTAAGCGAAAAATACGCTAAGCAAGTTGCACCTGCTTTACAAAAAGAGTTTGGCTATAAAAGCAGTATGCAAATTCCCAGAATTGAGAAGATATCTATTAATCAAGGACTGGGTGATGCCATCACCGATAAAAAGTTGATTGATTTAGCTATCGAAGAAATGACAACAATTGCTGGACAAAGAGCCGTATCTACTAAATCAAAGAAGGATATTTCTAACTTTAAGTTAAGAAAAGGAATGCCTATTGGTGTTAGAGTTACTCTTAGAAGACAGAGAATGTACGAATTTTTCGATCGTTTGTTATCTGTATCTATTCCTCGTATCCGTGACTTCCGTGGTATTAAAGAAAAAGGTTTCGATGGCCGTGGTAATTTTACCTTTGGTGTGCCGGAACAATTGATCTTTCCTGAGATAGTTATGGACAAAGTGTCTAAAATAAACGGAATGAATATCACTATCGTAACAAGTGCTAAAACTGATAAAGAGTGTTATGCTTTGTTAAGAGAGTTTGGTTTCCCTTTCAAAAACAAAAAAAATAATTAGGTTATGGCTAAAGAATCAATGAAAGCGCGTGAAGTCAAAAGAGCTAAGCTCGTTGAAAAATACGCTAAGAAAAGAGCAGAATTAAAAGCTGCGGGTGATCAGGAAGGCTTGCAAAAGTTACCTAGAAACTCTATGCCTATTCGTATGCATAACCGTTGTAAACTAACCGGAAGACCTAAGGGTTATATGAGACAATTTGGTATTTCTCGTATTAACTTCCGTGAGATGGCTAGCAATGGTTTGATTCCTGGTGTCAAGAAAGCCAGTTGGTAAATTAAGTATTACAAAAAAAGAGGATAATAATGAATACAGATCCAATTTCAGACTTCTTAACTAGGTTAAGGAATGCCATAAGCGCTCATCATAGAATAGTAGATATCCCTCATTCTAAGATGAAGTTGGCTATGACAAAAATTCTTTTCGAAAAAGGATACATTCTACAGTATAAAACTGAGAATGAAGGAACAATAGAAAGCACTATTAAAATAGCTTTAAAATATCACCCAACTTCTAAGATGAGTGCCATCAAAGAACTTAAGCGTGTGAGTAAACCGGGTTTACGTGTTTATAAAAACGCTAATGAGTTGCCTCGTGTACTTAATGGTCTTGGAATTGCTGTGATCTCTACCTCACAAGGTGTGATGACAGACAAGGAATGCCGTAAACATGGTATCGGTGGTGAAATTTTATGTTACGTAAGTTAAATAAAGGAGATAGATAAATGTCAAGAATCGGAAAAGCCCCTATTACTATTCCTGCAGGTTGTACTGTAGAAGTAGACAAAAGTAATGTAGTTACTGTAAAGGGAAAATTGGGTGAGTTAAAACAACAACTCGACCCGGCAATTTCTGCAAAGATTGAAGATGGTATGGTATCTTTCGATAGAGCTACTGAATCTAAAGATCACCGCTCTAAGCATGGTTTATACCGCGCTTTGGTGGCCAATATGGTTCAGGGTGTTACCGAAGGTTATAAAACAGTACAAGAATTAGTTGGTGTAGGTTATAAAGTTGATGTGAAAGGTCAGGTATTAGACTTTGCATTAGGTTTCTCTCACCATGTGTTCTTTGTATTACCTCCCGAAATTAAAGCAGAAGCTGTTGCTGAAAGAGGTAAAG
>Ga0256827_10002293_pt1 | contig 12359 bp, 4 predicted proteins | sample CV84metaG_FD_185977 | JGI IMG/M metagenome (GOLD analysis project Ga0256827, IMG submission 185977) | Hydrothermal vent microbial communities from East Pacific Rise, Pacific Ocean - CV84 | ecosystem: Environmental > Aquatic > Marine > Hydrothermal vents | place: Pacific Ocean: East Pacific Rise... | reverse complement strand
TAAGATACAATATTGTACTGTCCAAATCCTCAACACTCTGTGTAATCCCTCCACCAAAACTAATTTTAATCACAGGATAGGTAGTTTCCCAATCCCATTTATCATAAATATAAAGCCCCTCAAATAGATTCTTTTTACCCTCAAATATATCTTTAAGTGTATCTAAAAAGAGCGACTTACCAAAACGGCGTGGACGTGAGAGAAAGTAATATCCACTACTATTAATCAGTTCTAGGGCTAAGTCTGTTTTATCTATATAGATATAGTTCTCTTCTTTATCTCTTATTTTTTGGAATGTTTGGATTCCTGTTGGTAGGTTTTTCATTTTTTACCTTTCATAATTTCTAATAATACTCTTTTATACATCTACAAACCTCTCTCTCTCAATATTTTAATATGCCTGAGCAGAAGTCTAAGAAGTTTAAAGATTCTTGAAATGAAATCATTCTTGAACCTCATCAATATCTATACTTTTAGAATACTTTTCTCGCTCTTTATCCATATACATTATCTTCATATCTCCATTAATAACTTCTCCATCTTCTAAATAAGAAAAACCACTAACTTCCATAAGACCTAAAAAATCTCCTCTATTATGATTAGGGGTAAAAACTTGCTTTTCTCCTATAGTAGTCCAAAACATAGTCAAACCATTATCATCTAAAAATTTTAACAGTTTATCTTTTTGTACTAATAAGCATTGATGAGATTTATTATAAACACTTGCTTCAAAACATACAATATTTTGCTCTTTATCTATATATTCTCCATCTCTTTTAGAATATTGCATATCTAAACCATCAAAAAGTATATGAGATGGTTTCAACATACCTAATGAGTCCTCTTTTGAATAATCATATTCTGATTCCCAATAATATTTATCAGTTGTTAATGCTACTTTATAAGGATAATCTTCATACTCATTATCTCTTCTAATCGCTATCCACTCCTCATTTCCTCCATAATATGGATTTTGAAGAGCTTTATATGCTTCTGACCAATAGTGTTCTCGATTAAAAAGTTGATAGTGTCCCTCTTCTGATGGCATCCAATTATTCCAAAACCACTGTTTTCTTGCCCAATTGGTTAATCTTTTTAAATCTTTTTTGGGTATAAGATAACTTCTTAATTGATACCATAGATTTTTATGCACAATTTTATGTTTATCAAAACCTATTTTTAGAGGTTCTCTCCATTGAGGAAAAGAGGTTAATGCTATCCAAGGTTGATTGTTTTTATCAAAAAGCTCTATAATATTTTTAGGATTAGGTAAATCGCAACTAAATTCAAGCCACTCCTTATTATCCATTTTCCATTCAAAATCAAATTTTGGATTCCAAAAAAAATCCTCTTCTGCACTATCATAATGAAGAACTTTTGTATTCTTAAGTAGAATTGTTGGGTCAATATCACGAACATAAGGTTCAAATGCTCCTTGATACAAAAGCTCTTTTTTATCTTTTCCCCAACTACTTGCATCATACATTTTAAAACTATCGGTAACTCTTGCCAAAGTATCATACAGAGCTATCCATTGATACTTTTTACCTATTCTCTCTGCCCTATGATTATGCCTATTATAATCTCTATTCATAAAACTAATAAGCTCTTCTTGCCTAGCAAAAAACGCTCCATCATAACCATACTCTTCAAATATTTTTTTAGTTGCATAATTACTGATTAACTGTTTGTTATTTTTACATTCAAACTCACTTAATGCACTTCCTAATATGTTTTTTCCAAAATCTCCATATTCTACTATCATTGAAAATATAATACTATTTTGAAAATATTTACCATCTTTAGTTTTATACTGTTCTATTTCCTCATCTGTAGGCAACTCTTTTATTTGTGGGAAATAACTCTTATAAGGTGGTTTTATCTTTTCTAAGTCTATATCTAATTTAACACCTAAATAGTCTATATAATCAATTGTATTTTTAGCATAATCCCTCAATAAAATATGAGTATAAACCTCATCATGATTAAAGATAGTCTCATAGATATACTCTCCTAGCTCTTTTAATCCCTCATTATCCTCAATTCTAACAACAACACCATAAGCCACGGCAAACAGTCTCTCATATATATAAGGCTCATTAATATTTTCAAACTTTTGCAATAACTCTAATAATACAGATACTCTACCTTGTAAAATAGAAATTAAAGCCTTTGTTGAATAGTCTCTTAATTGTCTATTGGATGTTGTTAAAAACCAAGAGAGTGTTATGGAAGTCAAAAGCAAAGAGTCATCAGATATATAACTCTTATCCTCTTCTGACCAAGCCCAATCAATAAGCCTTTTAATTGGGTCAACTCCATCTTCCTTTAAGTAAATATCATTTAAGAGTGTTATAAAAAAGACATCTCTATCTCTCATACTAAATGGAGATAAGTATTTATGTAAAAAGAGAGCATTTAATGGATGATTAGGATTTGAACTATTTGATAAAAGTACTCTAAAAATATCTTCTTGAAAATCACTTTGAATCTTTTGTAGTAGTCGTTTTTGTACAGGTAAACCAATACTTTCAATTTTTCTCCATTGGAAGCTATCAAAAAAAGCATCAATTAGAGGTCTATCTTGTTCAACCATATCTATAAGTTCAACATTACAAATTTCAGGTAATTGAATACTCATAGCATCAATCATACCTTTATACATATATCTATCTTCAAAATATTTTTTTAATGGCTCTTGCTCAAAAGACTTTTGAGGGTTATCTTTATCTAAATAATTATCAAATAAAAATTTGACTTTTAAATGGTCTTCAAATCGTTCATAAGCAAAGTAAATACCTTCTATAGGTTCTCTATTTTCATAAAATATATTTTTAGATAAAAGTCCTTCAGTGATTAAATCATCTAATAAACCTGATTCTAATCTAAACCGAGATACAACATCTTCTACTAATCCATAAGCTTCATCATAGGCTATTGTCTGTTTATCTATCATTTCACTAATTAAAACTTTAATCACTTTATCTATAAGTTTCAAACTTTTAATATTTGAATATTTCTTTTTTAATTTGGTTTCTATACCCTCTATAAAAAACTTGATAATATTTGAAATACCTTCATAACCATCAGGAATTATAGTTAGCTCCTTATCTTTCAGTCCTTTACAAAATAATTTTAAAAAAAGTGGATTTGAAAATTCAGGATGAAGCAGTGGAACAGAAGGTTGAGCTATATTATAGTTTTTAAAAAATAGCTTTGAAGCATTATATTCTACTCCTTGAAAACCAAAATGAGTAATAGATATTGCTAAATTATTCTCAAATACCTCTTTTGGAATAATTAAATTAGAATATGAACTTCTAATACTCAATACCAATCCCAACCACTCATACTGTTTGATTGTCTCTATAAAACTATTTAAAAACTCATTCCAAAAATTTCTACCTTTTCCTTCATTAATTGCATCTATAAAAATAATAGCTCTTTTATTATCAGCTTGGGCTTTTGCATTTAAAGCTTCCAAGAATTCATCTTTAGTACATTTTAAATCCAATAATTCTAATATTTGAATCCAAGGATTTTTATCCTCTCTAAATTGTTGCCCCAATAAAAAGATAGAACTATAACCCTCTTTTGTTCGGCTATTTATAATATCAGCTAATAGATGAGATTTTCCTATTCCTGCTTCTCCGTCTAATATCATATATGGATTATTGGCTAGTTGCACTATATGAGTATTAAATATTCTCTTTGTGTCATAAATATTAGAGAGATAATCTTCAAAGTTTTTAATACTACTATCATAGGTAGTTGATGTCCTATATCCACCTCTAGTTTTAATATTTTTATCTTCTATCTCTTTTTGATTTAGCTCATATAATAAATCTCGTATTCTATGGGATGGTGCTTCTATTTCTTTAAAAAGTTTATTAATTGTCTTTTCATCTATTGGTTCTATCCCCAAAAAATCTATAGATTCATATATTTTTTCGAAACTCTCTAAGAGATTATTTAGTTCATTATTCAAGATTTCAAACTCTTCATTTTTAAAATAAATATGACCTATAAATTCCCGATAGGAAACCATAAATTCATGATAGGCTTTATCTACTCTCTGTTTAAACCTACGGTTTCTACTTAAAGCATCAAAATTTTCTAAAAGGGAATCTAACTCTATATTTATTTCAGGTGTATATCTTGCACCTAAATCTATTATGGCTAGTTCATTTTGATTTTTTAGCCATTTATATATAGGTTCAAATTTTTCTTTTGAGCCTATATAAATTTTATTATCATTTCCATCAATTTTTATCTCGTTAAATGAAGAAGTAATATTAGCCATTCAAAATCTTAAAAAGTAATAGAGTTATTGTTACCATCAATCAAAAATTCATTATACGATTTTTCAATAACAATATTAATATTTGGTTCTCTTTTTTCTATTTTACGCATAAGCTCTTGTATTTTATTGTTATTTTCAAAGAACTCTAAAAACTTATTTTCATCAGTTAATATGCTCGTATTAGCTTCTACAATTTCCGTCTCAATTAACACAACTTCCTCTTTTTTTAAAGAAAACTTTTGTAAGACTTTTTTAATACCTGCTTTTAATAATTCTTTAGTCTTCTCTCCATACTCTTTCTCAATACTTTTTATTATAGGATTAATTGCTTGTTTAGACAATTCCAATGCAATAGCTGTTGTTATTAATTCCATGATTCTCCTTTTTATTTTTTAAATTAAAAATTTTTTTCAATGCTTAATTAATTATCTTTTAAAATCTCAATCAACACATTTATATCTAACTAAGCCTGTTCTCTTAGTAACTCTTTGGCTATCTCTCTATCTCCATCATCAAAACTAATAATGATACAGTCTCCACAGTTTGCTGGTAGTACTTTTATTTTTAACATTTTAATCTTTTCCCTATATTAAGTGTTGATTATAATTATATCTGATTTTGCATATATGGAGTTAATTTCCAAGTCTCCTCAAAGTCTCCTCTAATTCCCTACGCCCCTCTTTAATAAACTCTAAATCCTTTCTATTTTCATGTAGATATTCCCAAGCTTTTTTAGCATTATCTTTTGACAGATGTTCCAATGTACTAGCCCAATATAATAGCCCTTTATCAGAACATCTTATCATTCTCTCATTATATTTATGCAAATCTTGGTTTGGATGGAGTTCTCTTATTATTTGTATAAATGCTTTTAGGTCTGTATCGTTTTTTCGGATTATGAATTTTACTCGAACAATCTTTTTTGCTCGTTTTAACAGTTCATACTCTATCTTTAAATCTGTAAATTTGTTAATGTCTTTCATTGACCTATCTAAAACACTCTGCTTAAATTTATTGAATCTATCTCTGTGGCTTTTAGGTGTTTTTAACAGATTATGTATTGTCTCCAACTCAAACTCTCTATGTCCAATTTTGGCATACTCTTTCAATAGAAGATAGATTCTTTTGCTATATGATGATTTCATTAAAAGCATCATTCTTAAATCTGATATTACAAATCTCTCTTTGATTCCTAGCAAATAGGGTTTTAAATCAGCGTCAAATCTGCAAGTTATGATTCCATCGCTTCTATATTTAAACGAAGAAAACCAGTTGAAAATCTGCCAAAAGTTAAGCTCTTTTCCTTGAATATTCTCTTTTATTTTAATTTCTAATGGTTTTGTCATTAGACCTTTTACAGTATTTTTTAGTTGAATTGAGTCCCATTTCCGATTGGTCTTGTTCTCTAACTCTGCTTTGGTAAAGCTGTATGTTTTAAAATCTTCATCCTCTTTTTTAATCTCTGTAAGCATTGTTAAAACCAAATCAATCTCATTCGGAAGAAGAGCATATTGAGCATTGACAATTAGATGATACTGCTTGGAGTAGTTTCTATTGGTTAAGCTATATTCCACAATATTTTCCTTTTTAATTTTATTGTATCAAAAACACCTTAAAAATTATGAGTGTTTTAAATGAATAAAAAGGTGTTTTAAGAGTATGAATTCTTCTGAAAGAGTGGCTTTTTCTATTGAAACATCTAAATAATAGCAATTCATAACTAAATACACCCAGTTTTAAATAAGGTGTATTAAATGAATAAGAAGGTGTTTTAGATAAATGAAAGGGTGTTTTATATGAATATTAAGGTGTTTTTACTCTCTTTAAAGTGTTATATTTCGGGCTTGAAAGAGGGTCTACAGCTTGTTATAGCTTTTACATTAAAGAGCGTACTATTCTTAAGCAATTTACAATCTCATTTTATAATTCATATAATCAACAAGCTCATCTTTAGAAATATCCATCTGCTCATCAATAATATCAAAAACAAAATCTTTCTCATCATCATCTAAAGCATCAATATTCTCTTGAATACCAATAATAATCTTTCTTTCGTTCTCTTCTAACCACTCTCTTTCTATATCACTATTTTTATCAAGATAGGTTCTATACTCTATTAGCTTCCAAATATCATACATCACTTTTATAAATTTTGATTGAGTTGTATTTTCAGGTGCTAACTCTATATTTTCATTTAAAGTTTCTAGTAATTCATTTGTAACATTTATAAGATGAGGGTTTCCAAATTCATTTTCTATAAATTCTCCTCCATCTAATTCATTTTGAATTTTTTCAAAAAGATTCTTAGAGATTCTAAAACCATAACTCGCCTTTTTATTATGTACTCTAATTACATTAACATAATCAATATCCAATTTACAAAAATCAACTAACTCTAGTAATACTTCTTCAATATCACTTTCTTCATATCCTTCAATAGCAATTACAATCTCCCTTCTATTTTTTACTTCCATAACATTTAAGGAATGATAAATATGAAATCTTGTATTTTCTACAAAATTTTGAAGTATCACACTTACTGCTTCTATCTCTTGATTATTTTTTTCTTCATGCCATTGTAAAATTGATTTTTTTGCAACTTGTATTTTTTTCCCATAAGTTTCGGTAAAATAAATAACTGTTTGTAAAAGTCTTCTTAACCATATAATTTCATCATCCTCTATAGTCTTCATATCAAAATATCTATATGTACTATTTTGAATAGTATAAAAAGATTTTTGCATATCATTTAATTTTGAATGAGCATCTTTTAAATTAATTAAGGGTAAATGTGTATTTTTATTTTCAATTATATCTGTAATATTATTCATAAAATTTCTAAAAGAAAATTCAAAATTATGTATTATTTGAGTTTCATTTTTAAATGCTTCTTTTTTATTATGTTGTATAGTATTTACAGGGAAATCTTTTCGTTCTTGTAATAAACTAAATACTTCTTGATATAAGAAATAAATATTTTTACTTTTTTTACCTTCAAGAAGATACTCTAAAAGTCGATTAGTCTCTTTCATAAATTCAATAAATTTTAATCGAATTTTTCGACTATGTTCCTGCCATTCATATATTGATTCATATGAATATTTTTGCATAATAGTTTTTCTCCATATAACATTAATATGAATGTCAAAATCATCAAACATATTCTCTTTTGGTATAGTTTTATGTGCTTCCATTGTTGAATATTTATAAATCTCTTCATTTGGGAAAGCCAAATATAATACATCCGTATTATATTTTATATATGAAGGAAATATATGTTTTAAAGTATCTATTCTATCCACGCTAGACTTATTTAAATTACTTCCATTCTCATCATTCAGAAGATATTGGATAGTTAATTCTTTTTCTTTTTCATTAAGAATAAGAGAGTTCGTTTTTTTCTTTAGCATAGAAAATAAAACAATTTTATATTTATCTATGAAATCTAAATACTCATTAGGATAAGCAATAAAATAATAATCGCATATATCAACAACTCTTTCTAATTCTCTTAGCTCTATCTCTTTTAAAAGGAATTTTTCATCAAACTCCATAACTTTAGGAATCTTTGTATTAGTTTTTTTTAGCCATTTTATTAAATATCCTAAGCCTTTATAACTTTTAAACTCACTCCATGATTTATTTGATAGTACAACTGATAGTTCTAAACAAAATTTTAAAACAGATGTCTCTTCAAAAGTATAGTTGGGTAATTTTTTTTCTTGTTCCACTAAATAAATAGAAGTATCATTTTTAAATATACCTAACATATTTTCTAAAGTATTAAATCCTAAAAAAGGAATAGTACTAAATACAAAGGCATGTATCATACCTGCTTGATATATATCATCATAAACTTCTCTATTCTCATACCAATATCTATATGGTTCATAATGCATCAACCCATCTATAGCCTGAACCATCTCAGCAAACTCTCTATTAGCAATTATTTCAGCAGATTCTTCTAAAAACTCCTCTTGCTCTTCCTCATCAACTAAAAAAAGTACTTTTATAAAATAATCATAAATAGATTCATCATCAATAATTTTCAATAGAGCAATCAAAGACTCTTCCACAGATACAAACTCATGTAAAATAGCAATAAGATGTTGTGAACGAACAGGATGTAAGCCTTCAATATATTTTTTATTTTCATTGATTTGTATATAGTATTCTTTATTTAACATCTTATAGAGTTCTCCTCTATCTGATTTAAACTCTATATTTTTTTGTATATATTTTGTCAGTTTTTTAGTTTGAATCTGAATATTACAAATATCAGCAAGTGCAATAATCCTCAAAATTTCAAGCTTAGCTTTAACATCACTATCTTCTCTATTTAACTCTTTTATCTGCTCGGCTAATCTCTCTTCTATCATCTTGCCATGAGTAAGCAGATAAACATACTCTATTAGGAGTTTTTTAGAAGCTACTTGTTCCCAAACACTCTGCCAATTTTGAATATTTTGATGAATTTTATCTCTCTTTTTAAACTCTATGAAAATATCTTCAGCTTCATTCTCTAAAAGCTTTATATCTACAACTTTTAATTGAACTTTAGAAACATCAATACCATACCGATACCAATCCTCTTCTCTAGTGGTTACAACTATTTTTATAGGAAAACTAAATAATCTCTCTGCTAAACTAGCCCACTCTTTAACTCGTTGGTCTAATCCATCTATAACTATTAAAGGAATCTCTCCTATTTTAATTCGTGTCTCAATAAAATCAAAAAGGTCTTCTACTTTAGTATAATCATGACAATAATGTAATTGATAGATTGTATATCCAAACTCTTTAAAATCTTGGGCTACTTGCCAAGCCAATGTTGATTTACCTTGCCCACTAGATGATTTTATAACCGTTATATCAAACTCTTTTACTTCCTTTTCTATCTTATCAATCCAAGAAGTTCTTTTAACTGGTAAGCCTAATGCTATGTGAATCGGCTTGGCTGATTTACCATCAAAATAACCCATATCGGTAGAGAGATTTTTATAATCATAGTTTACTTTGGTAATCCAATTCTCTTTAATGGCTAAATTGGTAGGAGTTTTAGAAAAATTATCTGTGACAAACTGAATAACTTGTAATAGGTCTTGATATTGAACTATTTTTCTCTCTTCTGACCATTGAGTTATTTGATAAAGTAATGCAATAAGAAACTGTTCCTCTGTTCTATTATTTAAATCAAATTTTTCTAAAAGTAATTTTTTTGATTTAGCAATTAATTCATCTTTAGATGTTTTTTCAAATTTAATCTTTTTTAAAAATTTCTCAATATCTATACCTTTTCCACTATTTAAAGTTTGAATTTTATCTGTCCAATAATCTAAAGATTTTTTGTTAAACTTACCTTTTTCAAAACTTTTTAGATTTTTATTTGTAATGGTTGTATTATGCACAAGTCGAAATTTCAAATCAGAGTTAGTTTTATAAACCTCTAAATAGTTTTTTAAAACACTTGTAAAAGTAGTTGTGTTAATAGAATTAATAGATGACTTAACTTGTATAAATTCATTATTATGTGGAATATCAATATCTTCAATCCCCTCTAATCCAATGGAATTATTATTTTCTTCTGAAAGTTCTAGGAGTATTTGATAAGCAGAATATATAAATTGGAAGTTAAAGCCTCTTATAGCGATTGCTCCACCTATTCTTTTTTCTTGAATTTGCTGTAAAGTTTGTTTTGATTTTTTCTTCATAAGCTATTTTACAATTTTTTCTAAAACAGGATTAGAAATATGTCAAATTGTCATATTTTTAATTAAATAGCATTATAACAAAAAGAAGAGTTATTTTTTACAAAAACTCCCTCAATACAGCCTCTTTTCTACTACTTGCTTTAGCTATTATAGTTTTGGCTTTGCTAATTTTGGTTTCTAGTATCTCTATTTTTTGAACTATCTCTTTTTGGGCATCTAAATTTGGAATCTCTATATCAATAGACTCTAAATTTTTCACAGATAAACCAGGCTGTGCAACGCCTGTTGCATATTGATTTAGATTCATAATAACCAATTTATGATAGAGCCATTTGGTATCTAGCTTAATAGTAGGAGTTACCACAACTGCATGTTCTGTAGCATGAAATTTATCTTTGACAAAAGTGATATTTCCACACAATGCACCTTGTCTTCCTATAATTGAATATGTTCCATTATGGGTAAAGGTTTGAACATAACCTCTTAGACCGTTACCACCATAACATGGATATAACCCCTCTTCTTTATCAGGCTCTATTTGAGAAGCCTTAACAAATTTTCCTGCTTTCATACTGCATATATCACGAAGCTTTTTAAGAGTTAAGTTTTTATCACTACCCATAATTGATATAATCTCTTTTTCTGATTTTTCTATTTCAATATTTGCTTTTACTACCTCATCATCTATAAGTTCACATTTTTTTATAATCTTTTCTTGAATCTCTAATGGGGGAATAGGGATTTTCATCTCTCTTAAAATAGAACTATTTATATTTAATTGAGCAGAACCACTTGCTTGTTCAGTTAAAATTTTAATATAAAACTTAATTGCATACATGACATATAAATTCAATGCTTTATCTTTATCTATAATTAAACCTATAATAGCTTGATTTGTAGTCATTTTTTCTCTTAGAATAGCAACTCTTCCAACGGTAGCAAATATTGTCACAACAATTGTATTAATAGGAAGAAGTTTTACACCTGTTTCCTTTAAAGCTTTTTTAGTTATTTTTTCATTAGTATTTATAATATTATCATAGTCTTTAAAATCATTGATTTTTAGCCATTTAATAGTTCCATTATCCCAATATAAATTATTTTTTCTTGACGGTGTACTTCCTGATTTCAATTCACAAAATTCATCTATTTTGAGTAATTTCCATTTACTTTTAATTTTAAATTTCCTATTCGGACTCAACCCAATAGCCTTAGAAAACTCCTTACGGGAAAAATCCAACATATCAACCAATCGAGACTTACTAACAAACCCCTCTAACTCTTTGGGTATCTCTACTAGCTCATTGCCAAAGTTTTTAGCTATTAAACTGTTAATCTTAGAGGTATCATTTTTATCTTTGGGATTGTAAAGAGGTGTTTGAATATTATTAAGATTTAAAATATTTTCTAAAATCTCTATATCCTCTCCTCCTTCTAATTTAACTGCTTTTTCTGAAGTGATATATTTTATCCCCTCATCTCCTTTTCTTCCACTCCACTCATAGCCCAAAAACTTCTTGTTTTTTACTCCATCAGTTGGGGCTTTGACTATAATTATCTCTTTTTGATTAAGATATGCCAAAGAGAAATAGTATAGTTTGTCCTCTTCTATGGTTCTAATATATTTTAAAAGCTCTCTTCTCTCTTGCTTCTCTTTCGCTTCGCTGGTTAAAGCTTTGTAATACTTCTGCTTTTTTCTCTTTTTGGTTTCACTTAGTTTTTGGAACTCTTGACTATACTCCATAAACATCTCACTCTCAAAGAGCTTTTGAGTATATTTATTTTGTAACAGTTTTTTATACTGCTCTAAATCTATCTCGATATGTTCACAGTAGTTGGCTAATAGATTGCTATTGTTAAAGAGTTCATTGCTAGAAAAATCCCCCTCGAACCAAGAATTTACCATATATTTTAGATGTTTTTGCATATTAGGATTATCAGAACGGCGTTTTAAAAATAGAGTTACGGTATTTGTTCCTGTTTTACCAAAAGTGCCACTTCCAAACTCTGCAATGGCGATTATCTCAAAATATTTTAAAAGTATCTCTCTTGTTTTAACATAGATATTGTTACCTGAACCCTTTGAAAGAATAGAGCTTGGTAAAATAACTCCTGCTACGGCATCCTTTTTAAGAAGCTGTTTTGCTCTCTCGATAAAAAAACACTCTATGGCATTGTTGGTTATAAAACTCTTCTCATCAAGTGTTTTTATAAGCTGGTAACGCTCTCTATCTTTTGGCTTTAATGTCTCTAAGAAGCCCTTAACACTATAAGGAGGGTTGGCTACAAGTATAGAGTAGTCATTATCTTTTACATCTGGGCAAGGGGCTAACGCATCATGATAA
>Ga0256827_10002292_pt1 | contig 12359 bp, 11 predicted proteins | sample CV84metaG_FD_185977 | JGI IMG/M metagenome (GOLD analysis project Ga0256827, IMG submission 185977) | Hydrothermal vent microbial communities from East Pacific Rise, Pacific Ocean - CV84 | ecosystem: Environmental > Aquatic > Marine > Hydrothermal vents | place: Pacific Ocean: East Pacific Rise... | reverse complement strand
TGTCTCTACACAAAACAATCAAAATCGTCTATTTAATGACCCTTTTTTTCAAGAGTTTTTTAAACATTATGGAGCGAAACCACAAGCCCCAACTAAAAAGAAACAAGCAAACTCATTGGGTTCAGGAGTTATTATCTCTAAAGATGGATATATTGTAACTAATCATCATGTTATTGCGGATGCAGATGAAATTATAATAACCATGAATAATTCAGACAAAGAGTACATAGCCAAACTTATTGGAACAGATAAAGGAAGTGACCTTGCAGTCATTAAGATAGAAGCTAAAGATTTAAAACCTATTAAACTAAGCCATGCAAAAGATATAGAGCTTGGTGATATTGTCTTTGCAATAGGAAACCCTTTTGGAGTAGGACAGACAGTTACACAAGGAATTATTTCGGCACTTCACAAAGACCATGTAGGTATTAATCAATATGAAAATTTTATTCAAACCGATGCTTCTATTAATCCTGGAAACTCAGGTGGAGCTTTAATTGACTCTCGTGGAGCTTTAATTGGAATAAACTCTGCAATTCTATCTCAATCTGGAGGAAACCATGGAATAGGATTTACTATTCCAATAGATATGGTAAGAAATGTTGTAACCAAGCTTATCGAAGATGGCAAGGTAAGTCGTGGATTTATTGGTGTAAATATATCAAAAGTAACCGAAGAGTTAAAGAGACTATATAAACATAAAAAAGGTGCAATTATTACTGATGTACAACATAGTTCTCCTGCATCAAAAGCCAAACTATTAAGAGGAGATTTAATATATGCAGTCAATGGTAAAAAAGTAAAAGACCCAAGTGAACTACAACGTACAATTACAGCATTTAATCCCAAAGAGACAATTACTCTTTCAATAGAGAGAGAGGGAGAAAATATAGAAAAAAGCTTGACACTAATGAGCAGAGACTCTGAAACTATAATATCTAAAAATCATGCAACACTTGAAGGGTTATACCTAAGTGAGCTTACACCGAAAATTAGACAAGAGCATCAGATTCCTTCCAATATCGAGGGGGTTTTAATCGAAGATATTGTAGCCCAAAGTTCGGCACATATAAATGGATTTCGACCTGATGATATAATTATTCAAGTTGAAAATAGAAATATTTCAACTATACAAGAGCTAAAAGAGTCTTTTAAAATTTACAAGAATAGAACAAAAAGAGTCTATATTAATAGAAATGGGTATATAATTTTACTCGTCACAAAATAAAAAGGAAATCAATGAAAAAAATTTTAGTAGCACTTTTAGCACTATTTACAGTTAGTTTTAATCTATATGCCAAAAAGATGGAGATGATTGATACCAATGGAACACACTATAATGTAGAAGCCGAAGGAAATGACATAAAAATAGAAGGGATGGAAGGAAAAATAGTTTTTATCGAATTCTTTGGTCTAAAATGTCCTGCATGTAAAGAGGAGATACCACATCTTATTAACTTACAGAGCAAATACCCAAATAAATTAAAAATAATGGCTATAGAGGTTCAGAAGAATGATAATGACCCAATAAACACTTTTAAAAAACAACATGGAATAAACTATACTACATTTTCAAACTATGATGTTGGTTATGTTGTTAGATATATCGCTGAAAAAAGTAAATGGCAAGGAGAGATTCCATTTATAGTAGCCATAGATAAAAAAGGAAAAGTTCAATTTGTACAGACTGGAATTATGAGTGAAAAAGAGCTAGAAGAGCATATCGAAAAATTCTCTAAATAGTAAAAAGAAGAGATAGTCTCTCTTCTCTTCTACTACTCCCCATTACCATAATGTTCGGTAAGAAAATCTTCAATCTTCTTTGCATCCTCTTTAGAGATAGGTGCTTTAAACGAATTAATCATCTTCTTAATCACATGATTCCAATGCTTTCTAGGTTGTGGCCCTTGGTTTATAATATATCCAAATGAGTGACACATAAGACAGTTGGCTTGAACAAGAGCAAACCCCTCTCCCATCTTTACAGGAAAATCAATATATGGAACTTCAACCTTCTCATCTACCTGAGCTGTTAGTGGAGCTAGAGCCAATAGGGCTATTAAAATTATCTTTTTCATCTATTTAATCCTTATACTATTTTTACTTTTACTTCATCAATACCGTTGAACTTGTATCCACCATGATTCCACTTTACATCTTTTGCAAATGGTTGCTCTTGACCAATTCTATTAATCGCTTTGGTCATAATGGTTAACTCGCCATATTTCTTTGGTTTAAATGGAAATCTAAAGGCTCGGTAAGCATAACGACCCAATTTCCCATCATCTAAAATTGCTTTATCCCATGTTTTTCCACCATCTACAGAGACCATAACATCTTGAATTCCATGTCCATCATCCCATGCTAAACCACGAATAACCACATGTGATTTATGGTTTAATTGAGTGTTGCTTGTTGGATAACCAATAATTGATTTAACATTCATCTTTTTAATTGGTTTAGTTGTTTTTGCTCTATTGTCAGGCTCTTCACACTCACACTCATTATCAGGTACACGATAAGCAACATCCATAAAAAATAGGCTCTTATATTTGTTAGTTACTGTAATTTTAGAGAGCATCTTAATCCAACTGTCCGAATAGTAACCAGGAAGAACAAGACGTAGTGGATAACCATTTAAGTAAGGTAAATCTTCACCGTTCATCTCATATGCTAAAATAACATGCTCATCAAGCTCATCAAGCTCAAGTTCACGCACAAAACTTGGTGTCTCATAATAGGCTGTCTCTTCACTACCATTAAACCCAATCCACTTGGCATCTTTTTTAAGTCCTGCTTGGTCAAGAATGTCTCGTAGACGTACACCTTTCCATGTAGCACAACCCATTGCCCCATTACCCCACTGAATTCCACCTGCAATTGGAGTAAAAGCAGAACGACTATTACCACCACACTGTAAAACTGCTGTTACTTCAACTTGATGATATTTTGTTTTTAAATCATTTAATGAAATTTTCAACTCTTTTTTCACTAATCCATCAATAGTAATGGTATATGTATCTGGGTCGATATGTGTTGGGATATTTGGCATATGCCATCGCACAAAGAATTGGTCATTTGGTGTTAATACAGAGGTAAATACATCTCTAGGTGTCTCCAAGAGAGGTGGTCTATCAGAATAGGTAATCAGTGGTCTTTTCTCTGGAAAGGTATGTGTTGATATTTTTCGGTTATCAATGGGTTGATGAGTCTCTCCAGCTTCAAGTATACTTGACCCCAAACTCATTGCACCAGCAGTTATAGCAGTTTTTTTAAAGAAGTCTCTTCTTTTCATAAAATCCCTTTAATTTATTTATAAGAATAATTGATTAATTTTTTAAAAACAATTATTTAAATTGATTATTGTAAAAATCGTATTAATAAATACTGAAATAACAAAGTTTTAAAAAAAGAAAGAGTTATTTTTATAAAAGTGTATATATTGGGCTATAGCTTTATAGATGAGATTATCTATAAGCTACCTTGGGATAAATTTTTTTTGAAAAAAACTAATATTTAATAAAACTTTAAGGTTATTTCTCCTATAATCTCATTCCACAAAGCGTGGAACTACAACAAGGACAGTTGGGTGAGCTGGCTGAAACCACATCCCTGCTAAGGATGCGTACGGGTAACTGTACCGAGAGTTCGAATCTCTCACTGTCCGCCATAACTTCATATTTATTTTAATATCATAAATACATTTTTTAGTCTGTTCATTTTAAATATAGAGTATTTAAAATACCCTATATCATTATTAAAGTTTATCGTTTGTCCCAACCAACCATTCCCCAATCTTCTAAATCTTTTTGTAGTTCATCCATATTTCGTTTGAGTTCTCTTTTATTACTGTTGTGACAGGCATAACAAGCATTTGTTTTCCATGGCATATTATATTTTTTTGTCTCATTTGGTGTTGTAAATCCAAAAAGGTGGCTTCTTACGGTTAATGGTGATTTTCCTGTATGTCTTCCTGTTTTTGGCATATGACACTCAACACATAAAGAGCCTGTAGATTTGGCTTTATGATGGGTGTGTGCCTCTAAACTATCTTGATGTGGTCCAATCATTGAACCAAAGCTATGACACTTCATACAGAGTTTGTTTCCACTGTTCTTTTTGGCTGTTGGTTCAAGGGTATGAGGATTGTGACAGTTAATACATGTAATTCCATGTTTACCTTTAATTGAGTGTACAAACTCATTTCCTTGGGTTCTATTTTTCTTTCCTGCTCCATTTGCATAAAACTCTTTTGTCTCATGACCTATTGTAAATGGTGCAGGAGTTTTATATTTTGCTAATGCTTTTCCAGCTTCATAACCCATTGGGTAATCTCTAGCATCTCCATAAATGGCACTTATATTAACATCTTCTAATCGTTTGTCTCTGTTTCTCATATGACACTGTAGACAGACCTCATTTTGGCGTACAGGGTCACTTGTTGATGCTTTATATATAGGTAGTTCAGGTTTTAATATATGGTTAGATGCAGGTCCATGACATGATTCACAAGCAATTCCCGTCTCAACACGTTTTTGTGTAGACATAAATCCTGTAAAGTGGCACCCATCACAGGCTCTTGATGTTGGTAACTTTTGATTGTCATGAGGATAGGCATTTTTATACCAATATTTCCAAGGTTTGAATTTTTGCCATTTGTTGGTTTGAACATTCCATTGGTAGTTTCCTAAAACATAATCTTCTGTTCCATTAATATCTTTTCTTAACATATAACGCTGTTTAAATTTCCCACCAACGGTATAGATTGCATCTTTTAGTGTGAAGTTTGCCTCTTTTGGTAGTTTAGAGAAATCTGCAACAACAACAGATGGATTTTTTTTAATATCTTGAATCATTTTGGGGTGTTGAGAGTGACTCCATGATTGGTGTTTATCTGCATGACACTCTATACATTTAGATGAACCAACAAAAAAAGCTTTTTTTTGTGTAATTGGTTGTAAATCTTTGTTTATACTGACATGATTTTGAGTTAGTTGTTGATAGTAAGGAGTAATTTTAGGTAGATTTTGATAGGTAAAGTACCCACCAATCAAAATGGCTACAGAGCTGAGAATGGAGATGATTTTTTTCAATAGTTTTCCTCTAAATTAAATGAAGAATAATAGCACAATTAAGATAAATAGGAAAAAATTAACAAAAAGTTAAAAAAGATAAGAAAAAAGAGCGTTTAATCTACACTTTTAAGTAGAATTAGGATAAAATCGCGTTTCAAATTAATGCACAGTGTTTATTGCTGGGTAAAATACTAATAAGGATGGTTATCAGTTATGAAAAGAACGTTTCAACCCCATAACACACCAAGAAAAAGAACTCACGGATTTAGAACAAGAATGAAAACTAAAAACGGTCGTAAAGTTATCTCTGCAAGAAGAGCAAAAGGTAGAAAAAGATTAGCAGTTTAAAACATTTTAGTAGCATAAAAACTACAAAAGAGTTCAATAGAGTTTATAATAATAGCTCTAAAACTGTACACACCTCAAAGTTTGTACTCTTCTATCAATCAGATAATGAAGTGTATGAACTGGGGATTGTTGCCAGCAAAAAAGTTGGTAATGCTGTCCATCGAAATAGGGCTAAACGCCTACTTCGCTCTCATATTCTAAACTATATTCCAAAATTAAAAACAGGTCGTTATATATTGGTTGCTAAACCGAATTTACTCAATAGTGAGTATAATGAAACCACTCAAGAGTTTTTTAGGGTATTAAAGCGTTTAAAAGCCCTTAAACAATGATATTCTTAAATAGTTTTTGATATAATTTGCCATTAATTTTAAATATAATTCTTAAAATATTAATATAATTTAACACTTAAAGTATAAATTGAATATCTAAAGAATTTTAAAAAGGCTATCTCTCGTGGAACAAAACGACAATCTTCAACAACGGCTTCTTCTTGCATTAGTACTCTCATTTCTTGTATTTGTGGTATTTGATATGTTTATGCCAAAAACACCAAAAAGTGTTGACCAAAATGGTACTACTGTAACAAAACAAGAGCAACAGACTCCTAGCGTTATGAATTCAGGTTCAAAAACAGCACCTGTTCAAAACTCTCAAAGTTTAGCACCTATTACAACAGTTAAATCTTTAACAACTGTAAATTCAGATAGATTTATCTATAGCATTGATGAACTTGGGCGTATTGCACAAGTAAAAATGTTAGAGAAAAAATATGAGTATGAAGGGAAAAAATTAGAACTTTTAAATCCTTTATGGGTTAAACCTTTAGAGATTAGATTTGCAGATGTCTCTTTAAACAAAGAGGCACTTAAAACACCTTACACTGCTTCTATTTCTAAAATTGATTTAGATGGTAACTCTACCAATAAAGTAGTTTTGACTCAGAAACTATCTTCTTTAACGGTTACCAAAGAGTTGACTTTCTATAAAGATGGTCATTATGATATTAATATTAAACTTTCTAATCCAGCTGATTATTTTATTACAACAGGACAACGACCAAACGCAGACCATACCATGTATATGGTTGTTCAAGGTTCATTGATTAAAAAAGGTAATGGTGTAATTGAAGTTTTAGAAGATGGTGATGTTGAAGAGACACTTAATGTTCAAAATGCAAAGTTTGCTTCTGCTTTTGATAGATATTTCACATCGACACTCTATAACTTTGAAAAGCCATTAAGAGTCTCTAATCTTATTATTGGTGAAGATAAGGATAATGCACTTCTCTTTATTCAAGGAGAACAGACCTTTGCACTTCATGGTTATTTAGGACCAAAAGATTCATCTATTTTAAAATCAATTAATCCTGAATTAACCGATGTAATTGAGTATGGGTTCTTTACCTTTATCTCTAAGCCACTTTTCAAAGTTTTAGAGTGGTTTCACGGTTTAGTTGGTAACTGGGGTTGGGCAATCGTGTTGGTAACACTATTGATTAAATTAATTCTTTTCCCTCTTTCATACAAAGGGATGATGTCTATGCAGAAGTTAAAAGATTTAGCTCCACAGATGAAAGAGTTAAAAGAGAAGTATGGTAAAGATCCTCAAAAGATGAATGCTAAGATGATGGAGATGTATAAAAAACATGGTGCTAACCCAATGGGTGGTTGTCTGCCAATGTTGCTCCAGATTCCAATCTTCTTTGCCATTTATCGTGTACTTCTAAATGCCGTTGAGCTTCAAGGTGCAGAGTGGACATTGTGGATTACAAATCTTTCTGTTATGGATCCATATTTTGTTCTTCCTCTGTTGATGGGTGCTTCTATGTGGTATCAGCAAAAGATTACACCAAATACTATGACCGATCCAATGCAACAGAAGATATTTCAATGGTTACCAGTAGTTATGACAGTGTTCTTTATTACATTCCCTGCTGGATTGGTTCTTTACTGGTTGGTAAATAATATCTTTACCATTGCTCAACAATATGTTATAAACAACGCATTTGAAAAACAAAAAGCTGCTAAAATCGCAGCACAAAAATAAATTATAAGGGGAGGTTTGAACATGGAGATGAAAAGAATTGAAGCTGAAACATTAGAAGAGGCCTACAGCAAGGCAGCAAAAGCGTTAGCATGTTCAGTAACAGAGATAAATTATGAGATAATTCAACATCCAACATCAGGAGTAATGGGGCTTTTTAAAAAAAATGCCATTATTATTGCAGTTAAAAAAATAACCAATACTCCTCCTGTTGAGAAAGAGAATATCACAGAAGAGAGGGTAGAAGAGGAAAATCATATAGAAGTGGTTGAAACCATAGAGAAGCCTTCTTCTGTAGTTGTAGAAAAAGAGCCAATAGATATTGAAAGTTTGGCTCCTAAAAATGATGCAATTGTAGATAGCTTCTTTAATGAAGTTCAAGAGAAGGTAGAGGTTAAAAAGCCTAAAAAAGAAGAGCCAGAACCTTCTATTGTAGAAGAGAGTAGTGAACCATTGGTTTTTGATGATGACCGAGAGCATCCTGAAAATAGAGAACGTTCTATTGAAATTGAAAATAAGATTATAAAACTTATGGATGTGGCGTGTTTTCATATTGATACTGTTGAAGTAGATGTTTTTAATGGAATTGCACATATCTTTATTGATGGAGAAGATGCAGCATTGCTTATTGGTAAAGAGGGGTATCGTTATAATGCTCTTTCTTATATGCTTTTCAATTGGATTAATGCAGAGTATAATCTTTATATCAAACTTGAAATTTCTGAGTTTATTCAGGCTCAAGAGGAGATGATAGATAATTATCTTAAACCTATTGCAGAACACATATTAGAGCATGGTCGAGGAAAAACAAAGCCTTTAGATGGAATTTTGGTTCAGATTGCATTAGAGAAGCTTCGGGCAATGTTCCCAAATAAGTATATTGCTATTAAAACAGGTAAAGATGGTAAAAAGTTTATTATTATCAATGATTTTAATAGTAAAAAAAAGAAATAGTCAAACAGTATGTCTAAAACTATAGTTGCTATTGCAACCGCAACAGGTATATCTTCTATATCTATTATTAGGGTGAGTGGTTCGGATTCACTTGCTCTGGGTAAGATAGTCTCTAAAAAAGAGGAGATTATACCCCGTTATGCTCACTTAACTTCACTATATAACCGAGACAATCATCTTATTGACCATGCTATTTTGATTTATTTTAAAAATCCACACTCCTTTACAGGAGAAGATATTGTAGAGTTTCAGTGTCATGGTGGAATGATTGTTGCTCAAGAGATTTTAGAGACACTTCTTTTTCATGGAGCTGTTTTAGCTGAACCTGGGGAGTTCTCGAAACGGGCATTTTTAAATGGAAAGATAGATTTAACCAAAGCAGAAGCTATTGCCAAATTAATTGAAACAAAGTCTGTGGATGGAGCAAAAATTTTAGCCAAACAGCTAAAAGGAGATTTAAAAGAGTTTATTGACCAGAGTAGGGAGGCTATGCTTAGAGCCACAGCCTATTCTGAAGTGATGATTGATTATGCTGAAGAGGATATTCCTGATGATATTGTTGCTAATATTTTAAAACAGCTTGATGCACTTATTTTAAAAATTGAGAATATTGTGGATGCTTCCCATCGTCGTAAAGGTTTGATTGAAGGGTTTAGGGTTGCCATTGTTGGAAAACCCAATGTGGGAAAGAGTTCACTCCTTAATGGATTGCTTAGTTATGAGAGAGCCATTGTAAGTGATATAGCAGGAACAACCCGTGATACCATTGAAGAGCAGGTACGAATAGGTTCTCATATTATTCGCCTGATTGATACAGCAGGAATTCGTGATGCACGTGATAGTATTGAACAGATAGGGGTAGAGCGTTCCTTGGAATCTATTGAAGATGCAGATGTGGTTATTGCACTGTTTGATGCAAGTCGAGAGTTTGATAGTGAAGATAGTCGAATTGTAGAGATTTTAGATAAAGTTGAAAATAAAGAGATTATTGTAGCCATTAATAAATCTGATTTAAAGCATGTTTTAGATGTAAATAGAATTAAAAAATATAATCCTATAGCTGTAAGTACAAAGCAGAACTTTAAAAGCTTAACCAAAGAGCTACAGAAACTTTTTGATAATATTGGACAAGATGAAGAGTTAATGCTTATCTCTACACGACAAATAGATGCTGTTGAAAAGACAAAAAAAGCTATCTTAGAGGCAAAAGAGCCACTGAAATTAGGAGAGTTAGAGTTTTTCTCTTATCATCTTCAAGATGCGATTACAGCATTAAGTTCCATTTCAAAACCTTATGATTCTGAAGAAATTTTAGATAAAATGTTTGGAGAGTTCTGTTTAGGAAAATAGAACATTCAAAACTAAGGAGTTTCATGTTTCATAAAAATCTAAAATATACATTAATTGCATTGACTGTTTTGGGAGCTACAGGTTGTAACCAACGTACGATTATTATTAATCCAGAAGATAGGCAAAGTTCACAAATCCCAAGCGTTAATAGACCTGTTCAAGAATCTGTTATCAAAGAAGAGATTTTAATTAAGAAAAATCCAACTCTTGGAGACAAGGTAGCTGTTCCTGAAAATAATCCATCTTTGGGTACACCTATCTCTAGAGAAGATGATCATAATAGAAATCTTGATGGTGACATAGATAAAAAAGATATGGAGTCAGAGATTGTACATAATACCATTATGCAACGGATGCCCTTTCCTGTTGGTGAGTATTCACGTTTAAGAAAAAGAGGTCGAAGTACAGTAACGGGAACTATCTATCTTGAGAACTCAAACAGTGGTGAAAAAATTGTAGGTAAAAAAGTAAAACTTTGGCTTAACCCTGTTACTTCATACTCAAATCAGTGGTATCAAGAGGATTACTTGGGTGGTTATAAGTTAAGTAAAATTGATAAGAGAATTTATAATTACATGAAGTTGGAGTATTCAAATGTTGATGGTAAATTTACTTTTTCAGGTATTCCCCGAGGAGATTACTATTTGGTAGGTTCTGTGGCATGTACAGAAGCATGTGGATTTTCAAAAAAGAATAAAAAAGTTCGTTTAGTTCAAAGAATTTCTGTAGGTTCAGGTGTTACACGTGTTGATTTAAGAAAAAACGTTCCATAATTGGAACGTAGAGGTTTATACTTTTGGATAAGCCTCTTCTAGCGCATGATATAACGCTTTAGGTGTTATATCACTTTTTGTCGTTAGTATGGTTTGCATAACGACATTGTCTTCTTGACCATTCCATATTTTAATGTATGAGCCATTTTTATATCCATTATCTTGTCTAAATTTATTTAAAATATTTTTACCAACATAGAGTCTGTATAGTTCTGGTAATTTCAAATTTAATTTGGATGACATGGTTAAAAATGAGACAATTAAAGCATTAATATCAGAATTACAAAAGAGTACTTTCATCATATCTTCTACCAATGCAATCTCTTCATAGCTGTTAAGTTTTTCACTCTGTTTTTCCTCTTGGAAGTTTTTAAAACCATTCATTTTAGTAACCATTGTTGCAATATCTTCAATTGTTCCTAAATTATCTACTTTATATACTCTTAGTGCTTCACTCATTACAAAATGCCAAATATCAACAATCTCTATTTTTATATTTTCATAATCAGGAGAAGCATCAATATTTTTCCAATGTTTCCAAGGGTAAGAGTCGATTAGTTCTGCACTCTCTAGATAAATACAGCGTCTCCAATCAATTCTTTTCCCATTCTTTGTGATGCCTTTCTCCCAATTTAATCCATTGGTTGCATCGTTTAGTTCTTGTTGTAGTTTTAGCATTTGTAAAACTCTATTCATATAATTCCTTTATGTTGTGTTTAGCATAGGTTCCGTAGTTTATGGTAGCTTGGTAATAAACGCCCCTTTTAGTACCTTGCTATTGATATATTCATCTCTTAGCTGTTGTAGTCTATCTCGTGCGTCTTGAGGACTATTAAATGAACCTAAAAAGACTTTATACTGTACTCTATTCTCTTTAGGAATCTTTTTTGTAACGAGTAACTGTTTAAGGGCAATAAATTCTTGATATATAAGGGGAAGACTGGTTTTGTAATTAAATGTTCCTAGTTGGATGGTATAAGGATGTAGATTAGTCCCTCTATTTATTATCTTAGGTTCTATACCTCTGGGTGTTTGCATTGTTGTTGCAAATATATTTTTTCTACCATTTGCATGGCTATTGCTTTTTTTTGAAAAAGAGATGATATGTTTTTTATATTTATGTGTAAATTGTATCTTTTGGCTATTTTTTTTGCTACTTAATCTCCACGCATTGTTATAAGCAGAAGTTTTTTGGCATACTTTTTGATAAAGCTCTTTTTTCTCCATCAATCTCCAAGTCGGGTTATCTGATAGTGCATCTTCATAGGTTGTAATCCATGCTTTTACATTATCATTTTCAACCCGTTGGAATGTTAAAATAATTTCATTATTTTGAAAACAGAGTTGGAGGGTTTGAAATGTTCGAATACTTGGTAGTTTTAACTTTTCCCATCTTTTTCCATCTCGGCTATAGTAGAGAGATGAGTAGCCTTTTTTTCGTGTTGATACTGTATGTAACCAAATTCCATCATGTGGGTCGTTAACCACTGCCTGAATTTCATCTGATATAAAAGCATCAATAACTTGCCATTTTCCTTTTATATCAACAATAACTGGTACATTGAGTGAACCATTAGGATAGAGAGCATCTTTTTTATAGGTATTAAAAAAAAGCAGTAATTTGTCATTATTTAGTTTAAAATAGGTATTGTATTGTAGTTGTTCTTCTTGGGTACACTCATGATCCGATAGTTTTTGACAGAGCTGATGTTTTATCTCTTGAGGCATATATATATTTAGTGGAACGGCTTCTATATATTGAAAAGTAAGTAGAATAAAAAAAAAGATTTTTAAGAAAAATTTCATGGGTCTA
>Ga0256827_10002291_pt1 | contig 12360 bp, 11 predicted proteins | sample CV84metaG_FD_185977 | JGI IMG/M metagenome (GOLD analysis project Ga0256827, IMG submission 185977) | Hydrothermal vent microbial communities from East Pacific Rise, Pacific Ocean - CV84 | ecosystem: Environmental > Aquatic > Marine > Hydrothermal vents | place: Pacific Ocean: East Pacific Rise... | reverse complement strand
ACACTGTTTACCTATCTCTTTCATCCCTTGTTTAGACATAGAGATAATAGACGACTTCTTCAAGAAGTTATCTACACTCAGTGGTGAGTAGAACTTCGCTGTTCCACCAGTAGGCAATGTATGGTTAGGGCCTGCTACATAGTCACCTATAGGCTCAGGAGTATTCTCACCTAAAAAGATAGCTCCTGCATGTTTGATGCTATCTAACAGACTCATAGGATCTTTGGTGATGACCTCCAAGTGCTCTGGTGCTATCTCATTCATAAGGTCTATGGCTTCTTCCATATCAGCAGTGACAATTATCGCCCCTCTCTCTTCGATAGACTTTCTAGCTATCTCTTCACGTGAAAGTGTAGAAAGGAACTCTTCTACCTTGTCACTTACTTTGTTGGCAAGTTCACCATCTGTGGTAATGAGAATAGAACTTGCCATCTCATCGTGTTCTGCTTGGCTAAGTAAGTCTATGGCGATGTAGTCTTCTCTAGCTGTCTCATCTGCCAAGATACCTATCTCAGATGGACCTGCAATCATATCTATATTCACTTCACCATAGACTAACTTCTTAGCTGTTGCCACAAAGATATTTCCCGGTCCTGTAATGACATCTACTTTAGGGATGGTCTCTGTTCCATACGCCATTGCACCAATTGCCGATGCACCACCTACTCTATAGACTTGTGTTACTTTACAGAGGTGACAAGCTGCGAGTAAAAGCTCATTGAGTTCATTATCCGGTGCTGGAGTACAGACAACTATCTCTTCTACACCTGCAACTTGTGCAGGGATGACGTTCATAAGAAGTGAGCTAGGATATGCCGCTTTTCCACCAGGGATGTAGAGCCCTGCTCTATCTACTGCTGTGACTTTTTGCCCTAAGATAGTCCCGTTAGCTTCTTTGTCCATCCAAGTCTTGGGCATAAGCTTTTGGTGGTAAGACTCTATACGATCATACGCAAGTTGTAAAGCATCACGAAGTGTTGGATCTATATTTGCATAGGCTTTTGCCATATCTTCTGTACTGACTAGAAGTTCAACATCCTCTTTTGGTTCCCATCTGTCAAACTTTGCTATTTGTACTTTAAGAGCCGTATTCCCCTCAGTTTGTATCTCTTTAAGTAGAGCCGAAACAATACTTGTTACACCCTCTATATCCATCTTACCACGTTCTAAAAGTGCATCAAAGTTTGCTTCAAAAGTATCATCACTGCTGTAAAATATTTTCATCTTTTATCCTATTTACCGAGAGGTCAGGTGATTCATGATTCATTGCTTTGCAACAAATCACAAATCACCAGACCCCTCTCTGTCCTTATATTTTCGTTCATACCTTGGGAGCATACTCTCATTGCCCAACACACCACCTTGGTGTATGTAGAGTGTAGGCTTGGTTAAAACCTCAGGATGGGCAAGTAAAGTTCGCCATCCCAATGGGTCATAAAGGAGGTCAAACTCCACTCCCGTTTGTTGCTGTAATTTTAGCCAAATTTTGTAATTTTCTCTATAAAGTTTAGCAAAATGGTGTTTTTTCTCTAAAGACAAAATAGTCGGATGGTATTTTTCATCTGCTTCTAACTCTAAAAATTGCTTCGTTAAATAGTCACTATCACCCACACAAGGACAAGTATAAACCGTAGGTCGGGGTGTCCCCTCCCCAACAAAAGCCTTTTGTAAAAACAAAGCTGTTGTCCCCGTACCTGATGGTAAAAAAATATTTAACTCTTTTATATTATTTTCTTTTTGCCATTCTATAATCTCTTGGGCTAAAAGCTTAATACCACATTCTGCTTCTTTTTGCCGTCCACCCTCTTCTATGAACAAAACATTATTTGTCGGGGAGAGGACACCCCGACCTACATGAATTTGCATACCATTCTCTAATGCAGCCTTGTAATTCCCATGAGGATTATCCTTCAAATAATCAGCGATATGATCTACATAATACGCAAACTCCCACCCTCTCATCTTTGCCAAAACAGAGAGTGAATACATCGCATTAGACTGTGCGGAACCATAGGAGATTATTTTTCTAATATCAGGAAAATCATTTTGAAGAAAGTAGTAAAGTTTACGGGCTTTATTCCCAGAGAAATCAGGATGCAAAAGGTCATCACGCTTTAAAAAGAAAGTATGCCCATTAAAAGAGATTTGTTCTGTAGGAGATATATTTAAAAGCATAAAAACATCCATTAATCACACGAAGTGTGCTTCTGTTGTGGTGAACGCCCTTGAAAGCGAAGCGATTCGAGAGCCACAACGATTTTTTGCTTCGTTTTTTCTAAAAAAATGAAGAGAGAAACAACGCCTCAATGAAGAGCAGAGGAAATTAAGAGAAAAAAATTAAACTATTAATTTCTACCCACACAATTCAAATCCTCAAACGCCTTCTCAAGCCGAGCCACCATAGAAAGCTCTGCAGCCCTCAACCACTTACGAGGATCATAATGCCCTTTATTGGGTTTATCATCACCCTCCGGATTACCGATCTGTCCTTGAAGATAATCTTTATGCTCACCTACATACCCTCTTACACCATCCCAAAATGCCCACTGTGTATCAGTATCGATATTCATTTTTACTGCACCATAAGAGATCGCCTCACGAATATCTGAAAGTTCAGAACCTGAACCACCATGAAATACAAAACTGACTGGTTTTTCATCTGTATTATATTTCTCTTCTATGTACTTTTGTGAGTTATCAAGGATTTTTGGTGTTAAGCTGACATTCCCAGGTTTATAGACACCATGCACATTACCAAAAGAGGCTGCTATGGTAAATTTATCTGAGATCTTTGAAAGCTCTTCATAGGCATATGCTACCTCTTCAGGCTGTGTATAAAGAAGTGAGTTATCGATGTCTGTATTGTCCACACCATCCTCTTCACCCCCTGTCACACCAAGCTCTATCTCAAGGGTCATACCCATTTTAGCCATACGCTCCAAGTACATTTTACACGTAGCAATATTCTCTTCTATAGGCTCTTCAGAAAGGTCTATCATATGGGAGGAGAAGAGAGGAATGCCATGTGCTTTAAAATGTACTTCACTTGCATCAAGCAAGGCATCGATCCAAGGAAGTAGTTTTCTTGCTGCATGGTCTGTATGAAGCACTACAGGCACACCATAGGCACGGGCAACTGTATGTACATGCTGTGCACCAGAGATAGAGCCTAAAATAGCTGCTTCATCTGAAGGTAAACCTTTACCTGCATAGTAAGCTCCACCACCATTTGAAAATTGTATTACAACAGGAGAGTTTACATTTTTTGCTGCTTCAAGTACAGCATTCACAGAAGAAGTACTCACTACATTTACTGCAGGAAGGGCAAAGCCTTCATTTTTTGCTATTTCAAATACCTTTTGAAGGTCATCCCCTGTAATTACACCTGCATTCACGACATCTAACACTTTTGTGGACATTAAAAACTTCTCCCCAATTTTAAAATTTATTTTACTTTTATCTTTGCTTTTTTCATAAGTCTAGCAACAACTTTTTCTTGCTTAAGTTGCATCTTAATATTGTTTTTTACTGCTTTATAAGCAGGGATTTTTTTCTTGCTTTTTGCCGCTTTTGCCGCTTTTTTCATCTGGTCATATGCTTTTTTTGCTTCTTTATCAGATACTTTTGTCTTTGACATCTTTTTTTGCATCCAAAAACCTGCAAGTGCTGCTTCTTTCTCTTTTTTTGTTAAACCTTTTCTTGATGCTGCTGAAACCAATTTGCTTGGTGCCATCATTGTAATCAATTGCTTTTTACCTTCTTTTGGAAGTTTAGCCCAAGTCATTTTTCCTTTTGTGAGTACTTTAAGTGCTTTATTCGCCTCTTTTACAGTAATCTTCATACCATTTACCGTACCTGCAGTTTTTGCTGATACAGTTGCTGTTGTAAGTGCCAATACTAGCCCTAATGTTACTAAAAGTTTTTTCATTTCTGTTTTCCTTTGATATAATTGTTGGTATTTTACCTAATATTTGTAAAATAGTTAATTAACTACTTTTTTGTTGTATTGAGCTCTTTTGAAGAGTCAACGATCTTTGCCTTACTCTTAAGCTCTTTTGCAACTTCTGCTATTTTGGAAGAAAATTGCTTCTGTTTTAATGATGTGATGATCTTCTCTTTTACCTGTTCATACGGTACTGGTTTTGCATCTGATTTACCTTCAAGGTAGATCACATGATATCCAAACTGTGTTTTTACCGGTGTAGTAGTTATCTTTCCTATTTCAAGATTCCATACTGCTTTTGAAAATGCTGGAACCATTTGACCTTTAGAGAAACTACCAAGATCTCCACCTTTAGGTCCAGAAGGTCCTGTAGATTTTTCTTTTGCCAGTACAATAAATTGTGTCTTAAGTGCATCACCATTCAATGATTTCAATGCATCAATAATTTCTTGTGCTTTTTTCTCCTCTTTGACTAAAATATGTTTTGCATGCACTGTTGCTTTCTGCATAAATTTTTTACTATTTTTATCATAAAACTCTTTTGCTTCACTGTCACTGACCACAGCATTATCCATTTGTGCTTTCATCCACACATTAACAAGCAACTCCTCTTTTATTTTCTCCATATTTGCAATAAATTCAGGGTTTTTTTCAACACCCTCTTTTTTTGCTAACTCTGTAAAAAGTACTTTCTCAATAAGTCTTTCTTTGATCATATTTTGTTGTGCTTGATCTAACTGAGAAAAATGTGCATTAGGTGCACTTGCATTGACAAATGCTTCAGCTTCCTGTTTAGTGATATTTTTACCATTGACTGTAACAAGTATATCTGATGCGACTACAGATGTTGCAAGTACTGCAACCGCAAGTAGTGAAGTTTTTGCTAGTTTTAACATTATTCTAAATCCTTTTTAATTAATCTTAGCATGTATCATAGCCTTACAAGTTAAACAAATCATTAATAGCTTGTGTTAAAATGCTAGAAATATAACTTTAGGAGAAAATTGTGGAGAAAAAGCGTACAAAAGTTAAAAAAGCAACCAAAAAAGAGATCGAAGAGATCAAAGCACTTTTTTTAAAGCACTACCCAGACTCTGTTACAGAACTTGAATATCGAAATCTTTATGAACTCCTTATTTCCGTGATACTCTCTGCACAATGCACAGACAAACGTGTAAACATCATTACTCCTGCACTTTTTAAAGCCTATCCTTCCCCTATAACACTTGCGAATGCTGACCTTGACGATGTTAAAAAGCACATCAAAACATGTTCCTTTTTCAACAATAAAGCCAAAAACCTTATCAAGATGGCACAATCTGTCGTAGAAAACTATAGCAATGAAATTCCACTAAAGCGTGATGAGCTTGTTAAACTTGCTGGAGTGGGACAAAAAACAGCCAATGTTGTCATGATAGAATACGCTGGAGCTAACCTCATGGCTGTAGATACTCATGTCTATAGAGTAGCCCATCGTTTAGGGCTCAGTAATACAACTACTGCCGTAAAATGCGAAGAGGAACTTAGTAAAAAATTTAAAACAGATCTGCATCTACTTCATCAAGCAATGGTACTTTTTGGAAGATACAGATGTAAAGCACTTAAGCCTGAATGTGAAGAGTGCTTCATGGCTACATACTGCAAAACCACTCAGACATTTAAAGTTTAATGCTCATCATGTGTTCGTCTATGATACCGTTCTACAATATCTGGATCATGATGAAGATTTATTTTGGCATCATTTTTACCATCATATGAAATTTGAGAGAGTACATAGCGTATAGACTCTAATCTAGCACTTTTTTTATCATTACTATCGACAATGATCCATGGTGCGAACCCTGTATGAGAACGACTAAACATCTCCTCTTTATAGTAAGTAACTTTATCCCACATCTCTTGTGCTTTTTGATCTACAGGACTTAATTTCCAATGTTTAAGTGGATTACTCATCCTCTCTTTAAATCTTTTTTGCTGATTTTCCTTGCTGATAGAAAACCAAAACTTAATTAAGATGATCCCATCATCTATAATAGAGTGTTCTATCTCTGGTACTTGTTTCATAAACTTTTCATACTGTTCTGATGTACAAAAATCAAAAACCGGTTCAACAATAGCACGGTTATACCACGATCTGTCAAAAAATGTGATCTCACCAGGATTTGGTAAATGTTGAAAATATCTTTGAAAATAAAATTGTCCCGTTTCTACCTCTGTAGGTTTCTGTAAAGCAACCACTCTAAATTTTCTAGGATTAAGATACTGAGTAAAACGTTTGATTGCTCCACCTTTACCAGCAGCATCACGCCCCTCAAAGATGATCATAATACGTTTATTATTTTCATAGACCCAGTTTTGTAACTTTATAAGTTCAACTTGCAGTGCTTTCAATTCTTCTTCATATTCAACATTACGTGTAATTTTAGCAAGCTTTTTTTTACTCATAAGTTGAGATAATCCACTTTTTGTTTTTAATAGATGAAAATTCTGCTCAAGTTCTTTAAGAATCTTCTTTGACTTTTTATCTTCTACATTGTTATTTAAATACGCTATATCTTGAAAAATTGTTTTCATTTTTATCCTTCCTAATCAAGTATTTTAAACACTTGGTATTTTTTAAGCTTACTCCTACCTGGCTTGTTATGGAATTATAAAAATAATTTGTGAAAAATATTTATAAAAGTGTGAACAAAATACACAGTTATATTGTTTCTACGCTTTTAATGACCCTTTGTAAAACTTCAAATGTTTTTTCTACAGAATTGACATTTACCCTCTCTCTTGTAGAGTGTGGATACCGAATCGTTGGACCAATAGAAGCAAGTTTTAGCATTGGATATTTCTCTCCAATTACCCCACACTCTAAACCTGCATGAATCGCCATCATCTTTGTTTTACCAAAGACTGCTTTCATTTCACGACTGATCAATTCGGTAAATACACTTACATCTGGCTTCCATGCAGGATATTTATCTTCTACCTCTACATTAAAATCATAACTTTTAAACATTTTTACCGTCTCTTCTGTCAGAGTATTAAGTGCATCTTCTCCCATAGCTCTTGCACTTGTTTCAATCATAACTCCCCCCTTTTCATCAGTAGAGATAATAGCAAGGTTAATACTTACATCAGGTATACCAAGTTTTTTATTTTGTGCCCGTACACCATCTTTAAAGTGACCCATAAGTGATATAACTTTTGTACCTTCACTCAAAACTTTAGGTAACTCTTTCAATTTACGCACACGCACACCGTTCCCTGAGCATTCTCTGAGCTTGTCGAAGGGTATCGAAGGGCTCTCTAAATGCTTTTCACTTCTTATGATAGCTACTGCATTGGCAGGGATAGAGTTACGACGCTCTCCTGCATAAATACTTGCCAACTGCGTAATATTATTTTCATACAAATAGTTACCTAATATCTTAATAGCCGAAGGGATACCTTTGTCTATATCCACACCTGAATGACCACCGACGAGCCCCATAACTGCCACTTCATAACAGTCACCTTTTCCCTCTTTGTAACTGTCCTGCTTAAAAGCCGTAATATCTGCACCCCCTGCACAGCCTATATAAACTTCTGCTTCATCTTCACTGTCAAGATTCAGCATATAGTTGGCGTTAAGATCAAATGCAACTTCATTCGCACCAATGAGTCCTATCTCCTCATCTGAAGTAATCAAAAACTCTAATTCTTTACCTTCATCCATAAGTTGCATCATCATTGCAATAGCCATCCCGTTATCTGCACCCAAAGAAGAGTCCTTAGCCTTTATCCACCCCTCTTCCATATAAGTTTCTATTTGTGGTGCTTTTCCCATACATACCATATCATAATGCGCTTGTAAACACAGAGTAGGACTACCTTTATAGATATAGATATTTTTTGTTACATCTACTTCTACCGTATACCTTCTCTTTTGAGCAAAATCCACTAAAAAATCTAATAATTTATCTGCCTTTTTACTACAGTGAGGTATCTGTGTTAACTGTTGAAAATAGTGAATAATCTTTGACATAAATATTTAACACTCTCCTTCTACTTTTTCAAAACGAGGCACCATCTTTCCTGATATCTCAACTTTTTCTACAAACATCTCATAAGGACGAACCCATATACCTTTTTCTCCATAGAGTGCTTTATAAACAACCATCCATTCCTCCGTTTCTGAGTGTTGAGCAGTCATATACACTTCATAAAAACTACCTTTATAGTGCCGATACAAACCTTTCTCTAGTTTCATTTATATTCTTCTGTATCTCTTTTTGTATCATAAAAATTCTTATCTACCCTATGCATCATACTTTGACGTGTATCTTCTGTTTTATAGCTTGTTACACCAAAACTACAACTAACAGCTATCTCCTTATCAAATACATGTTTTTGAATAGTTTCATCCAAGTGTTTTGCAAATATTACAGCTTCTTCCTCTTTACTATTAAGAAGAATAAGTAAGAATTCATCACCTCCCCATCGACCAAAAATATCACTCTCTCTAATAGAATTCTGAATAAGTTTTGAAAGTTCCCGTAACACATGATCTCCCAATTTATGTCCATATTCATCATTGATCTTTTTAAACCCATTTATATCAAAAAAGACCACACTTAAAGGAACATTATGTCGTTTAGCTACAGCAATCTCTTTATCTAAAGTCATATCCAACATATATCTGTTAAAAATAGAAGTTAAACTATCTATCGTAACCAATTGTTTTAATTTTTTCTCAGTTTTATTTTTATGCATGATCTCTTTTTTTAGAAGCAATAACCAAATACCAAAAAAAGAGATGATGACAAGTACAGCTCCAAGTAATGCATAAAAATATTTACTTGCTATCTTTTTTTCATGAGATATAACTATCCAATGTTTATTGATCTTATCTTTTTCTTCCTGTGTGATCGAATCAATTGCCTTGTTGATAAGTGGCAATAGTTGTACATAATCTTTTCTAAACATAATACCTATAGGAAATGTATAGGGGATACTGCCAGAAATTTTCAGATCAAAAAACTTATTTTTATTTAATTTATAAGCAAGTACAGGAAGTGTTTCAATCGTTGCAAATACTTTACCTTTATCTACAAGCTCTAGTGCCTTATCAATAGACTCTACATATTTTATTTTTAATTCAGGATAATTCTTTTTTAAAATATCTGCCATAGCATACCCTTCCCCCACAGCAATAGTTTTATTTTTTATGAGATCAATATTATGAATAAAACCTACATCATTTTTTGTAGCAATAACAATAGGATAGGTCACATACGGTTTAGAAAAAACTGCATATTTTAAACGATCTTCTGTTGGTTTCGAAGCTATGGTCATATCATATCTTCTATTTTTAATCTCCTCTAAGACTTCTGTCCAACTTTCAGCCTTTTTACACCCATTCTTAATACCAAGCTTCTCCCGAATAAGATTCCAATAATCAAACCCTATTCCTACAAGCTTTTTATTTTTAACAAGATTGAACGGTGCCCATAATCCTGTAGAGATACATTTGATCTCATGGGCTTGAATTATCTGCTTTTCTTGTACAGTTAGAGGCAGAGGTTCAGCATATATAGCTGTAAAAAGTAATACAAAAACAATATGTTTCATCTTACACCTTTCCCCTTCGATATAAGTAGATACAAGATATTTTAACATAAGATTTTATTTTTTCAAAATTTAGACTTAATTAAGTCCAAATATAGGAGATATACTCATCAACCTCTCAAGTCGTGGTGATAAAGATATAGATTTTGTTGTGGAAAATTATGGAAAGGCGTATGGGATAGAGTAAGAATTAATATTCTTACTTATCTGTTAAAGTCTTATAAAACTTTACATACTCCGTATCACCCTCATCTCTTGCTTTCATTGCAGATCTTGGGTGTTCTACAAGTTGTCCAGTGATCATATACGGGATACTATAACCCCAATCTAACTCTTTTTCCAAAGGAACTATAAATTTCTCTATAAATTCAAGTACAGGTAGTTGTTTGTATTTTGGGTTTTTCAAAAAGCCGATAAGCAGTTCCATAGGACAGTTTCCTGCTCCACGTCCTAGCCCAGAGATGGTACAGTCCAAAAAGCTTGTACCATACATCATTGCCTCTATGGTATTGGCATAGGCTAACTGTATGTTGTTGTGGGCATGGATACCTACTTGTTTACCATTGGCTTCTGCAACGTTTAGGTATTTTCCTGTTAACTTCTTTATCTGTTCTGGGTAAAAAGAACCAAACGTATCGGCAATATAGATGATGTCAACATTTGTCTTACCAAGTATTTCAAGTACCTCATCTAGCTCATCATTAAACGACTTAGCAATAGCCATCACATTGACAGTTGTTTCATACCCTTTTGCATGAGCCTCCTCTATGAGTTCTATAGCTTCAGGTATCTGGTGGATGTAAGTAGCTATCCTGATCATGTCAACTACAGACTCCTCTTTGGGAAGAAGCTCCTCTTTGACAGTTCTTCCTATGTCTGACATCACAGCTATCTTCATATCAGTATCGTTGTTACCAACAATGCGTCTAATATCCTCTTCTTTAGAGAAGTTCCAAGCACCAAACTCCTCTTCACTCATGAGTGTTGGAGAGTTGTTTTTACCTATCTCCATGTAGTCAACACCTGCGGCAACACAAGTCTCATACACACCCTTTACAAACGCATCTGTAAAGTGATAATTATTTACCAAACCACCATCTCTTATGGTACAGTCAAAAACTTTTATATCTTCTCTGGCAAGAAGCATTGATCCATGTTTTTCTAGCATGAATGATCCTTAATATAATGAAATTAGAAGATAATAACGTGTTACTCTTTGCTTTTAAATTAAAAGTATGACAATTTGACATGTTTTTAAGAAATTGTATAGAAGTTGGGTAAGATTCTTGTGTAGTCTGACCTGTTGTTTCAAACAGCAGCTACAACTACTGTTTGAGTTTCGAGTCAAATCTTGACTACGAAAGGGTGTGAGTATTATGGATGTACTAATCCTCTTACTAACAATTATTGTAGCTATCTTAAGATATTACAATAGTTAAAATCACCAAGAGGGAGCATATGCTCTCTCTTCAAACATTATTTTATCATAAAAAATCTTTTTTGTAAATGTCAATTATGACTTATGTAAAAACCCGTAGGGTGTTGTACCCTTACAACACCAAAAATATGCACGATGAGTGTCTTCAAGTTTTATTATCACTCAGATTCATGGTGTTGTCATGGGACAACACCCTACACCCTTATAAATTTTAGTTATTTGTAGTCTGATAGCAATGCAACAGCTAAAACTGTTGAATGAGTTAAAAAGTATCTTGAAAAGGTACTGCTGCTATTTGATAATTATCTTCATATAAAATCTTACCGGGACGTTCTGTTTTTAGTTCGGTTACATAAATATCATGTGCTTCTAAGATATGTCCAAATTCTCTCATTTTAGATATATGCTTGACTGCAGAACTCTTAAACCAACTAATTGCCATAGGTGTATTATAATAATTACTTTCACTTGCTTGCACTGGTGGAGCCTCTAAATATAAATCAAACCAATGGTATAGTTCTTTAACAAGTGACTCTTCATAATCATAAAGTTCATTATTTTTTCTAAGCAATTGCATAGCCATAAAAAGTCCCATTTTTCTACCAGAATCTTCATCATTCTTATCAATTACAAGTCTAATATATATTTCTGACATCCTACTTACACCGAATAATAACTAGCATCCCCATGATGCACCACCAAAGCCGTAGTACTCTGCTCAGGGTGTATCTGGAAGGTCTCAGAGAGTTCTATGCCGAACTCTTCAGGCTTCAACAGGTCAAAGATGATGCGACTCTGTTCTAGGTCAGGGCATGCTGCATACCCAAAAGAGTATCTGGCTCCTTGGTAGCGTCTCATGCGTACATCACGCAGGGTGGCACCCTCATCTTCACGTAAGATGCCTAAGTCCATACGTATCTGCTTGTGAGCTACCTCTGCTAGGGCTTCTGCAAGTTCTACAGAAAAACCATGTACCATGTTGTACTCTAGGTATTTTCCTGCATCATAAAGCTCTTTCTCGTAGGCTGAGAATTTGGCTCCTGCACTCACACAGGTAATGGCTATAACATCGTGTCTGTCGTGGTGGAAGTAGTCACTTAGAGCTCGGTATGGTTTTCTTCCCTGTCTTGGGAAAGAGAACTCATGCACCGCTCTACCAATGATGTTTACCAAAGGCTCTTGGTTGGCATTGGCATCGACATTCCACCCTTCACTCTCATCAAAAAGTACCAACTCTTGGTCACTGCTTCTACATGGGTAGTAGCCATAAATAATGGTTGGGTCAAAAAGGTCATTTTCTAAAAATTCATGCTTTAGTCGCTCATAGGCAGGGTAGACTTTCTCTTCAAGCAGTTTTTCATACTCTACCTTATCCATT
>Ga0256827_10002289_pt1 | contig 12365 bp, 17 predicted proteins | sample CV84metaG_FD_185977 | JGI IMG/M metagenome (GOLD analysis project Ga0256827, IMG submission 185977) | Hydrothermal vent microbial communities from East Pacific Rise, Pacific Ocean - CV84 | ecosystem: Environmental > Aquatic > Marine > Hydrothermal vents | place: Pacific Ocean: East Pacific Rise... | reverse complement strand
TAGAGAGTGTTATCTCTTTGAATGCTTCTAAACGATTAGATTTAAAAGTAGGAGATGATGTCTTTGCTTTAATGAGTGAAAGTTCCATCTCTATTTTAGTTTAACTCTTTTCTCTTCTTTGGCATATTCAAAGATTTTAAAAACCGTTATATATTAATATTATTGGGATGTGTAGGTTCGATTTTATCGAACAAACATAACCAAACAGCATAAAATGTTCGATAAAATCGAACCTACGGTGGTTTTTCAAATCTTTAGACTTAGCCAAAGAGACGACACACAATACTCTTTAAAACTCGAAACCAATCTACTGATGGATTAATTACACCACTTCCCAAAAGGATACTCAATCTAAAATGGTCTCAAGAAGACTATTATGGAAGATTCTTATGGCATTAATTTGTAGAAAAAGACTGCAAACAGAATTTAACCGAAGATATCCTTGTGGGTTGGTTTTGGTATTTAAATTTTAAAATAGAACTCTAATTCTCTATAATTATGTTATGCTTCTTATCTATTTTATTACATGGTGTGATTCTACTCATGCCTTACGGATTTTTTATGTTGGAAACTTTACAAAATTTAGACTTTACACCTTTTTTATTGTCTTTTAAACTGGCGGGATTGACTACGCTTATACTCTTTTTTATTAGCCTTCCTTTGGCATGGTATCTCTCTCAGAGTAACTCCAAGTTTAAGCCGTGGATAGAGGCTATAACGGCTCTTCCTATTGTTTTACCTCCTTCGGTGTTGGGATTTTATATTTTAATTATTTTTGCTCATATCGATTTGGCTTTTACCTTTGTGGGGTTGGTTGTTGCCAGTTGTTTCTACTCTTTGCCTTTTATGGTTCAGCCGTTGCAAGGTGGATTTGAGTCGCTTAATAAAAATATGATAGAGGCATCTTATATCTCGGGGAAAAGTCAAATTACTACACTCTTTAGGGTTGCTTTACCCAATATTAAACCTGCTCTTCTTACGGCTTTGATTATTACCTTTGCTCATACTGTTGGCGAGTTTGGAGTGGTTTTGATGATTGGTGGTTCTATTCCCGATGAGACCAAGGTCGCCTCTATTGCAATCTATGAGATGGTTGAGATTATGGATTATGATACAGCTCATATCTATAGTGGTATTATGGTGCTTATTAGTTTTGTGGTGCTGTTGAGTGTTTATCTGTTTAACCATACACAAAAAAAGATAGGTGGTTTTCACTAATGATAAAAATAGACATCAATAAAACATTACATGGTTCTGATGGAGAGATGAATCTAAAGATTAATTTGACCATAGAAAAGGGAGATTTTGTAGCTCTTTCAGGTAAAAGTGGTAGTGGAAAAACAACTCTTCTTAGAATTTTGGCAGGGTTAGAGAGTGCAAAGGGTATTATTTCAATAGATAGTGAAGTTTGGCAAGATAGTCATATTGTTTTGGCTATTCAGAAACGAGAGATAGGATTTGTTTTTCAAGATTATGCACTCTTTCCCAATATGACAGTGGAAGAGAATCTACTTTTTGTTCAAAAAGATAGAGCGTTGGCGAAACAACTTCTTGAAACGACGGAACTTTGGCAACTAAAAGATAGGCTTCCTTCCACTTTGAGTGGAGGTCAAAAGCAGAGAGTCTCTTTGTGTCGGGCTTTTATGAAAAGACCAAAACTGTTGCTTTTAGATGAACCCCTTTCAGCTCTTGACCCTGTGATGAGAAATAAACTTCAAAATGAAATTTTATCTCTACATAAAGAGTTTGGAACAACAACAATTATGGTTAGCCATGACCCTGCCGAGATTTATCGCTTGGCTTCTAGGGTATTGGTTTTAGAGCAGGGGAGTATTATTGACGATGGAACCCCCAAAGAGATTTTGCTTAAAACTTCTGGCTCACAGAAGTTCTCGTTTGAAGGGGAGCTTTTGGATATTATTAAAATAGATGTTATCTATGTAGCCATTATAGCGATTGGTCAACAGTTGGTAGAGGTAGTAGTCTCTAAACAAGAGGCAGAGAGATTAGAAATTGGTACAAATATAACCATTAGTAGCAAAGCTTTTGCTCCAATAATTGGCTAATTGTCCAAAAAGTTACACCTTTTTAGAAAAAAATAGAGATTTTAGAAAAAGTTTTTAATTAAGAGTAAATTTATCCTATTTAAACTATAATCCATTCATAACTTATAAAAACACAAGGATTTAAAATATGGCAACAGTAACATTTAAAAATGACATCGTATGTAATTTAGGCGGAACAGAAGTAAACGTAGGCGATACAGCACCAGTAGTAACAGTAGTAAACTGTAACCCAATGCTTCAAAATGAGCAAGTTGGTGGAGAAGGTAAAGTTCAACTAGTAATCGCTGTTCCTTCATTGGATACAGGTGTATGTGATGCAGAAACAAGAAGATTTAACTCAGAGGCTGCTGGTCTTGATGGTGTAGAAGTAATGACAGTATCTATGGATTTACCATTTGCTGCTGCTAGATGGTGTGGTGCTGCTGGAATTGAAAACATCAAAGTATGTTCAGACTTCAGAAACAAAGATTTTGCAAACGCTTATGGTGTTCTTTTAGCTGACGGTCCTTTGGCTGGTGTAACTGCAAGAGTTATCTTTGTAGTTGGTAAAGATGGTAAAGTTGCTTATAAGCAAGTTGTTCCAGAAATTACAGAAGAGCCTAATTACGAAGAAGCTCTTAATGCTGCAAAAGCTGCTCTATAGTCGTAACGTTAGAACTTCCTTTAAATAGAGTCTCCTTTTTTAAGGGGGCTTATTTCTCTCTTCACTTTTCCCCTTTTTTGCTATAATACTTTTAATGAGATATACACCTAAACAGATAGAAAAATACCAACGTCAACGCTATATTACTTTTCTTGAAAAAGTGACTAAAAATCTTTTTAAGATGTTTCGTGATGAAAATATAACCCAAGAGCAGTTTTTGAAACGATTTGATGATTTAAAAGTGAAGCTAGATGAGCAAGTTGATATTCGACTTGATTCAGAATATCATCAGCAGATGAAAGATTATATTGAGAGATTACATAGTGAGTGTAATCATGAATTTGTATTTGACGATATTCGTGAAGCCAATATGACACTACTCAATCGACTTCAAAAATTAAAAAATAGTACCTCTTATAAAAAAGATAAACATCGAAATAGAAGTAAAAATCAAGACTGGGGTTAAATAGATTAACTTTTTTGCTTGATTCTCAATAGTTTCCAATAGAGCTTTTCAAATACTCTTTCAGTAAAACTTTTCCTCTTTTTCGAAAGTTTAAGCTCATCTACTGAAATAATATTTTTGCTATTTTTTTTTAAAAAATCTTCTAATATTTCAAAATCATTATTACTCATATCATCAGGATGATAACATATTGTCCATGTTCCAAACAACATTTTTCTAGGTTTCCATAGTTGTTGAGGTATCCAATGCATACCATATTCATAATAAGGGTTCCAAGCAATACCATCAGATATAATGTGAATATTAGTTTCACTTTTTAAGGCTTCTATTGTATTTTTATCAAAAGAGTGTGCAGGAGCTACCCACATGCGACAATTTATAGAATTTTTATTAAAGATTTTTATTCCTGATTTGATTTTTAATTTTTGTTCTTCTAGAGGAAGACCTGCAAATTCTGAGTAGTTGTTAATAGGAACAATACTCTTTGCTTCTGTTGTGTATTTGTGTTCAAATCCATGTAGAGCTATAGTCCATCTCTTATCTTGCCACACTTTTACTTTTTGCCAAAATTGATTACTTGGGTAGTTTAGTAGCAACTTGGGATCTTTATTATTGGGAATTACAGCAACTATAGGTTTAATTTGATACTTGTCTAATAGTTTTTCAAGCCGATTCCATTTCTCTAAAGACATAGTAGGGGAGGCATCATCCATTCTAATTATATAGTTTGCAAACATTTTTTCACTTTCTTCTTTGATTTTAAGTAGCTTTTCAGTGAATATATTTTAACATATTTAAATAAAAAAAAACTGTTTTCTTCTAAAAAAAACAATTTTGTTTCTCTTTGATTAACACTAGTTTAATTTTTTTTAGATAGAATTTTACATTAAGTGACTAAGAAAACCCTAATGGGAATTAAGGGAAGTGACCGAAAAACTAACTATATGGAGTATATTATGACTTTTCCTATAAATCAATTTAAAAATATAACAACAACAAAAGAGCAAGAGAAAAGGAAGGAACAGGTATCTAACTTAACTGGGTATACTAAATTTCAACTTTTTCAGAAAAGGGTAGTAGATTTGATAATTGGTGGGTCTCTTTTACTTGTTTCTCTTCCTATTATGCTTTACAGTGCATATCGAATAAAAAAAGAGTCTCCAGGTAATATTTTATTTACTCAATCACGTATTGGATTAAATGGAAAACCTTTTACTTGCTATAAATTTAGAAGTATGCATACTAATAGCAAGTTTAACCCATATACTCAAGAGAATGATTCTAGAATCTTTCCTTTTGGAAATACTATGCGTAAAATGAGAATTGATGAGTTGCCTCAACTAATCAATATTATCAAAGGAGAGATGCATCTTCTGGGACCTAGAGCAGAATGGGATATTTTGGTAAAAGATTATGAAGAGATTATCCCCAACTATCACAATAGACACTTAGTTGCACCAGGTATTACAGGCTTGGCACAAGTGTGTTACCCATATGGTAGAAATGTAGAAGACGCTAAGAGAAAACTAGAGTATGATGTTGAATATATTAAAAATTGGTCTATATTGAAAGAGATTAATGTTATTTTTAAAACTATAAAAGTAGTTCTAGGTAAAGAAGGAATGTAATATAATTCCAGAATTAATTAAAGGAACTATATGAAAATTTTAGTAACAGGTACAGCGGGTTTTATTGGTTTTCACCTAAGTAAGAGATTACTTGAATTAAACCACACCCTTGTTGGATTAGATAATATTAATGACTACTATGATGTAGATTTAAAATATGCTCGCTTAAAAGAGCTGGGGATAGAAAGAGAATCTATTCTTGACAATCAACTTACTTTTTCATCTAATCAAAAACTCTCTTTTATTAAAGCAGATTTAGCGGATACAGAGACTATAAATAAGCTTTTTAAAGAAGAAAACTTTGATGCGGTTTGTAATCTTGCTGCACAAGCAGGAGTACGATATTCACTAGAGAATCCTCATGCCTATATTAGCTCTAATGTTGTAGGTTTTATGAATATTTTAGAGGGGTGCCGTCATTATGGCGTTAAAAATCTCTCTTATGCGAGTAGCTCTAGTGTTTATGGCTTAAATAAATCTCAACCATTTAAAACGACAGACCATTCAGACCATCCCATAAGTATTTATGCTGCAACTAAAAAATCAAATGAGATGATGGCTCATACCTATAGTCATCTCTATGGTATTAGTACAACAGGATTACGATTTTTTACAGTTTATGGCCCATGGGGAAGACCTGATATGGCTCCCATGCTATTTACTGATGCTATTTTAAACAATCGACCTATAAAAGTATTTAATCATGGAAATATGAGCCGAGATTTTACTTATATAGATGATATTGTAGAGGGGATTATCAAAGTCATTAATAGTCCTGCCAAAGCAGATAGTAATTGGAGTGGAAATCAACCTACTCCTGATAGCTCTTCTGCTCCTTATCGTATCTATAATATTGGAAATAATGCTCCTGTAAATTTGATGGAATTTATTTCTGAAATTGAGACCTCATTAGGTAGAGTAGCCGAGAAAAATTTTATGGAGATGCAAGATGGGGATGTTGAGTCAACTTATGCAGATACCTCTGCATTGATGAACGATTTTAATTACAAACCATTTACACCTTTGTCTAAAGGTGTAGATGAATTTGTAAAATGGTTTAAAGATTTTTATAATAAGTAGTTAGCAACTACTTACTGTTTTAACCCTGTTGCATGCTTCCTGAATAACTCATGGTTCCATGTTGCAGGTTACCTACTTTTTTGAATCCTAATGATTTCATCGCATGTTGTACTTGGTAGCTTCGACTTCCTGAAAGACAATAGACAATAATTGGCTCATCTTTTTTTTCATTGAGTTTTTCTATTTCGGCATAGAAGTTAGAAGTTGGAACAAGGGTATCTGTTCCTACAATATGACTCATTTTAAACTCCATTGCTTCTCTGACATCGACAAGTGTAAAGTCAATCATTTTTAACTCTCTTACTTCAATGAGTGCCTCAAGCTCATCACTGTCTAACTGCTCTTTCTCTAACAGAGTCTCAGCCTCTTCTTTTGTTAATCCTCTTGAGTGTTGATGAACAACCTCTTCGATAATTTCACTTTTACTTTGAGCCTCAGCATACTCTGGTGTACAAAAAATTCCACAATGACAGAGTCCATCTGTAGGAATCTCTTTTTCTATGGCAGGTTTACAAGGACAAATTCGATTATCAGCTTTTTTCTGTTCCTCTTTTGTCTCTCCTATTACCATAAAACAAGGACAGAATCGCTTGCCATACATAATTTTATTTCGTGCCAGTCCCATGGCAACACCTTCATTTACATCCTCATTTGGATTCTGTACCCAACCTCGACTTTTATTTACTTTTTTTATAAAAGTCCATGTTTTTTCAAATTCTTCTTGGAATTCAGGAGAGTTAATATCAATAGTTTTCATTTGCTATCCTTATTATGATTTATTCGGTTTTTTTTAAGGTGCAAATTCTACACTAATATGATTAATGAAGAGTAACGTTATTCTCTAAAATAATATCTTTTACCAAACTATTCATCTGTTGAAACATATTTCTTGTTTTATTTAAATCAATTCCTATTTTATCTTGACTGATTTCAATTCCTAAATCCTTTGAAAAGTCCAACTCATGTCTCTTTATTTTTGCTTCAATATTTTGGGACTCTTTTTCTATCTCTTTCTCCATATTTTCAAAAAAAGAGGTGGTTTTGTTTATATCTATAACAATTTTTTCATTCGTTAAGTCAAAGCCTAATTTTTTGAGTAAATCTTGAGATTCTGTAGGCTGTTTATGTGCTATTAACTCCTCTTTTACGCTTTTTTTATTCTCTTCAATTGGATTTGAAATTTCTGTATCCCCGCACCCAATAAATAGGAGTGATACGGATAGAAGTAATAGTGTTGATTTTTTTAACATTTATATCCTTTTTGCTTCTATTATGCCATAGATTAAATGATAAGCAAGTATACTCCTCCCCAAAATAAAACAAAGGTAAAGACCATGAAACGACTATTGGCTTTAATTTTGCTCTTCTCATTTTTTGGTGTTAGTGAAACACTGAAAATAGGAATAAAACCCTCTGAACCATGGGTAATGTATGATAAAAATGCAACTGAAAAAGATCGTAAGCCTATAGGCTTTAGTATTGATTTATGGAATAAAATAGCACAAAATTTAAAAGTAAAAACAGAGTGGGTTTACTTTGACTCAACTTCTGATTTGATTGATGCAACAAAAGAGGGAAAAGTAGACGCTTCTATCTCTGCTGTAACCATCACTTCTGCTCGTGAAAAAGAGATAGATTTCTCAAACTCTATGTATGAATTGGGATTACAGGTTATGGTAGATGCATCAAAATCATCTGCGTCAGTCTTGGAACTTATGGGAAAAGAGATTAATAAAATGATGACAGCCAAATCAATTTTTCTCTTTCTTCTTTTCTTGTTTACTACAATACATATTCGTTGGTATATTGATAGCCGTGATAAAAATTCTGACCTCTTTGATAAAAACTATCGAGGTGGTATTATTGATTCGTTTTGGTGGGGTATTACGATGCTTATTACATGGGAAACTCCTCCTAATAAAGGGTTAGCTCGTGTTATTGACTTGATGTGGCACTTTGTTGGAATTATTGCTGTAAGTATCTTGACAGCCATTGTAACCTCTGCATTAACAGCACAAGCAATTGGCGGTTCTATTCGTTCTGAAAAGGACTTAGCAGGTAAATATGTAGCTGCGGTAGAAACTGACGCACCAAGACGTTATGTCGAGAAGATAGGGGCAAATGTAATTCCTGTAAAAACTCTAGACGAAGGAATAGCTTTGTTAAGAAGCGGAAAAGCTGAAGCGTTGGTTCATGATGGCCCACGTTTGGTCTATCTTGCCAATCAGATTAATAAAAAAGAGCATAAAAAAGTGTTGGCTGTAGCTCCATTTAAATTTAATCCACAAAACTATGGAATAGTCTTTCCTACAAAAAGTAGCTTAAAAGAGAATGTAGATAGAGAACTACTTAAGCTACGTGAAGCGAATGGACTTGAAAAAAGTTTCCATGAGCAGTTAAAAAATAAGTGGCTTAAAGGCTCCAATTAATCTTATCAAAGATGACTTTAACTCTTTAAAGTCATCTCTCTTCATTATCTTTTCTCTAGTATATAAAAGTATTATACTTATGTTATAATTTACTTTTAAATTACTTTGTAAGGAATAATTCAATGAATAAAAAATATATAACTTTAGCTTTAATAACAATACTCTTTTCTGCTTGTGGAAGTACCTCGGATGATACCCCAAATAATGATGGAAAAGGTGCTATCGATTTAGCCTCGTACTATCCATCTTCTAAAGTAGACCATAAAATCTTTTTGTCAGAGGTTGATGGTGCAGACCAACCTTCACAGTACCAACAGATTAAGGTAACTGACAACACTATTACTACAACAGTTGGAACAAAGGTTATTGAGAAGGTAGTTTTTTCAGATACCAATATTACAACAACTTTAGAAGATAATAAAGTAGATACGATGTATCGACATGTAGATATAGGCGATACTCTTAGTCGTGAAGCGATAAACTCTAGTAAAAATATTGATTTGGGTAAAATGATAACAAAACTAAACTCATTTTGTATTGTAAAAAGTAAAGAGAGCTCTTTTGAACAAGGTACACACTCTTATAAAGGAGATTTACTAAAATTAGAGTGTCTTACAGAGGGAACGGTTGTCTATGACATTAAACCTTCTCTTATAAGTGTTGTCTCTCCTGATTTGAATGGTTCTCATCCTATTTATAACAAATCTTATGCCTATTTACAAAAAGATTTAGGTTTGGTAGCAGAAATCAATGATGACTGTGTCTCTTTAGAAGGCTTTAATGGAGATCCTTTAATTGATGATAGAAAGAATCCAAAAGATTGTAAGTCAACAAAGTCTAACTATAAATTCTACCTTCCATAACTATAAAATATAAGGTATAAAGAGCTTTGTCTGCTCTTTATACTTCTCATAAGCTTCACTATGATTTAACCATAACTTCTCTTCTCTTTTTGCTTTTAATACTAACACTATAATTAATCCTATTAATAGAATTATTTCTATTATTGTCGGGCTACAAATAGCAAAAGCCAACATCATAATAATCACAGATAGATACATAGGATGACGAATATACCCATAAATTCCTGTGGTAATTAGTTTGGCATTCTCTCGCATTCTTGGTTGAATATTAAAATTTCCTAATCGGTTATGATTCAATGCCCAAATACCCAATAAAGCCCCTACTATAAATATAAAAATAGCAATAAGATTCGAAAAAAATCCCTTTGATAGTAGAACCATTACACCAATAATTCCAAACTGTAGAGTAACCAGTAGTTGAGGGTAGTAGCTATTATGCTTCATTTTTTCTCCTTAATAGATATGTACTGCAATCCATATAGTATCATGTTTCATTCTAAGAACAGTATGTGCAATATAGGCAGGAATAAAAAGAGAATCCCCCTCTTTAAGCACTTTTTTCTCTTGTCCTACAAGTAGAGTGGCTTCTCCTTTTAGCAGAACAACCCACTCATCTTCATCTTGAATATACTCTGTAGGCTCAAAGTCACTTGAGCTAACAATACGAAGGATTTTTACATTTTTATGCTCTAATAGTGTGTCAAATTGTTCCCCTTGTTTGGGTACTGTATAGTCAAAAATATTCATTTTAGTAGCCCATTTGAATGTTGTCAACTTCATTCCAACTCATACTTTTACGTTGGCTTCGATTTTTTAAAATATGATCAATATAGCGTGCAAAAACATCGGTTTCTATATTTACTTTTGTTCCTATTACATAGTTTATCATTAGTGTCTCTCTAAGGGTATGGGGAATAATAGTTAATCTAAAAGCATCTTCATAAACATCATTTACTGTTAGTGAAATTCCATCAATCGTAATTGAGCCTTTTGGTATAATATAGGCAATATATTTGGGTTCAACTTTAATAATAAAATCGGTTGCATTCTCTAATGGTGTAATCTTTTCTACTACCCCCACACAATCAACATGACCTTGAACAATATGCCCTTCAAAGCGGTCACTCATCTGCATGGCAGGTTCTATATGAACGTTACCACTCAGTTTAGACTCATCAATAATAGAGCGTGTCTCATCTGCCAACTCCAAATCAAAGCCATCTGAATTGACTTGAATAACAGTTAAACAGACTCCATTAATAGCAATGCTATCGCCCAATTTAGCTTGGTATTTTGATTGAATAGTTAAGATATTATTAGCATAATTTTTTACAGTGGCTATTTCGCGTATTAAACCTGTGAACATGATACTCCTGTTTCTTTTATTATAATTAAGAAGATTATAGAAAAGAATAGCTTTAACACTGTTGGGATAGCGGTTTAAAACTTCTTAACGACACTCATAATCCTATCTTTGACTAAAGAAACAATAGGTGCCGTTTTACTATCTGTTTTACTATAACCATACCTTTCAAAAAGCTCTATAGGTGGTTGGGCTGTGGTTACTTTGATATTTTTAAACTGATAGATATATTTTTTGTTTTTATAGCCAATATCAAGCAGAGTATCACAATCTTTATCCATCATCAAGCTTTTACCTAAGAGCTTATGAAGTTTTGACTCTTTTTTTGGTGTTATATAGAAATCTTTCCATTTATTATTTATTGCTTTATAGACGGCTTCTTGTTGCTCTATGGTAACTCTTTTTTCAAGCTTTTTATTCCAATGTTTGATATTGATTTTATTATATCTAATTCTATTTTTATCACAATATTCAAGCCATAATTTTAAAACAGACGGCACACTCGGAACCGATGGTTTTAGCCTCGCTTTAGGTGCTGAAGCCTCTGTTTTCGAGAGCTTAGGACTCTTCTTTGTTGTTATTTGGCTCATAAAGTTCCCAAGAATCTCGCCAATCTTTTTCTTGGTGTATATAAAAGGCAATTTAATATAAGAGTAATATCCTTTTTGAACAACCTCTATTACACCCATCTTTTTTAAAAGTCTTTTAGTCTTTTTAACCCTATCTCCTGCCCAATTCATCCCTTTTCGTGTAAATTCATCGGTTGCTAGGGGCTGATTGGTCTTTTGAATCTTTGCTTGGTAGGTGTAAAAAGTATACAAGGCTAACAGATTGGCAAAATCTTTTCCTTGTCTCATAAATTTTTGTAGTAGATGAGGATGAAGTATCAATAACTCTTCTATAGGTTGTTCTGATTCCATTTTGGTTGCCTTTTTTGTTTGAGATTTGGCATTGTAGCAGTAATATCTTTAAAAAAATATAAAAGTCTATAAAGTATCTTTTATTTCTTACTAAACTCAAATAGTGTTCTTATATTCTCTTTTATTTTTTTTATCTCTTTTCTCTCTTTTTCAAACTCTAATGTTTTTAAATAGAGTTCAATAGCTTTTTCTAGCTGTAAAGTTATTCTATTTTCTGATACAGATTTTCTTAATGTACTCTCACTATATCCAATCTCTTCCCCTAATTCTTTATAAGTCAACCCCAACTCCTTAGAGACTCGTTTAACCAAATGTACCTCTTTCTCTTCCAAAACAACCACTCCTTTTTTATCAGATTATAGCAAAACTCCCCTTTTCTGAAGAGAGTTTTTAAGTATCTTCTTTTCACAAGGTGAGATTTTAAGTATGAGGGGTGTTTTTGGGGCTTGGTGGATTTTGGGCTTTGGATTCTAGCTCATTTTAGATATTGACTTAACTAAAGAAAAAAGCTACAATAATACTAAAGTATTATAAGGAGTCAAACATGACTATTTCAGTAAAAGAGACAACTAGCATAAAACTTGATGTAGAGATAAAAGCCAAAGCAAAAGAGATATTTAAAGAGCTTGGTATTACTATGGGAGAAGCTGTCAACATTTTTTTAAGTCAAGTAGCACTTCATAAAGGGCTACCTTTTGAAGTAAAAATCCCTAATGATGAGACAAAAAAAGCGATAGAAGAGGCACGAAGAGGTATAAATATGGAGTCAACTAGCATAGAGGAGATGATAGCCGAACGAGAGAATATCAAAAATGCTTAAAGTAAAACGCCATAAACTTTTTATCAAAGAGCTTAGAAATGCAAAACTAAGCGACCAACATTTTTCAAAATATATTGTCTATCTTGC
>Ga0256827_10002288_pt1 | contig 12365 bp, 14 predicted proteins | sample CV84metaG_FD_185977 | JGI IMG/M metagenome (GOLD analysis project Ga0256827, IMG submission 185977) | Hydrothermal vent microbial communities from East Pacific Rise, Pacific Ocean - CV84 | ecosystem: Environmental > Aquatic > Marine > Hydrothermal vents | place: Pacific Ocean: East Pacific Rise... | reverse complement strand
CTTTTGGATGTATGACCTTAATTTAGAAAGATAAAATAAAATTTTTAAAAGGAAAAAGTATGGCAGGAACAATAGAACAAAGGGGTCGAGGTGATAATAATAACTTGGCTACTCCTACAAATATCCCCATTAACAGCAGGTTATAATATACCCAGCACCCTAGCAATCAAATGTTAAGAATACTCTGCTAACTCTATTCCTACTTTTCTTGACATGAACTCTCTTTTTTAAATTTTTATTTTATTGCATAGAAAATTAGCTTGGATTATCATTATTACCTGACCCCTATAGCCAAGTAAAGGTCTTTTTTAAGTTATTTATTCCAATAGGTATGACAAAGATGGAGCTTTGTCATAAGTGAAAGATTTTGTCTATTTAGTGGTTTTAAAAAGAAAGTATGGAGAATTAACCCTCTTTCTATCGTAGATGAAAAAGTGGAGAGGATTTAGAATATTTAGAGACCTCTAAAATTCAAATCCACCTCCAGCACCTTTACTCATGCTGTTGTAAACAGCATGAACATAAGCATCTCGAATTTGGCAGTCGTGTAGTTTAGAACAGGCAAGGCAAGAGGTTACTTGTTGCTCTTGTTGGCACGCTTCAAGCTTTCTTTTTTCAGCTTTGAGTGCCAGTTCCCATTCATCTAACGAAAGTTCGTTGCTCATTAGTTACGCTTTCATCCCGTAAGCTTCACGTAATGCTGTAATCTCATAGTTTGAACCAAAGAAACAGGGGCTGGTATCGTGTGGGTGGGCAGGAACAAGTTCTAAGAGTCTTACTCCCTTGTTGTCGATGGCTTGACCTCCAGCTTGTTCATACATAAGAGCAAAAGGAATCACCTCAAAGAGTTGTCTCAGTTTTCCATTGGGTTTGTCGGTGGTTGCAGGGTAGGAGAATAGACCTCCCCCTTTGAGCATGATTTGGTGGAGGTCTGGTACCATTCCTCCTGAGTAACGGAGACGATACCCCTCTTGGAAAAGACCATCAATAAATGTTTTGTGGTAGTCAGCCCAGTTTTGTTGTGTCCCCCCTGAGGCGTTGAGTTTTCCTTTTTCACTCATGCTGATTTCACCAATCTCTTTGAATGTCGTTCCTGTAGCACGAGAGAGCATTGGTTTGCCCTCTTTTGTGGCAATAACCAGTTCAACTCTTGGACCATAGACCACGTAGGCAGAAGCGACAAGATTTTTCCCTTCTAGTTCACCTTCGTAGATACCAAAAATAGAACCTACTGAGAGGTTAACATCGACCAAGCTAGAACCATCAAGTGGGTCATAGCAGACAGTATATTTTCCTGTAGGTGAAAGTTCTAATACACCCTCTTTCTCTTCGCTTACTAAGGCTTTAACTGATGCGACTGAGGCAAATGCTTTTTCAATAATGAGGTCAGATTGAACATCAAGTTTGAGTTGGTCTTCTCCTGAGGAGTTTTCTGAGTCAGAGTAGCCTAAATCTTCTGTTTTAATTGCGTTATCGATTTCAAAAGCAACGTGTTTGATGGTTTCAAAAATATCGTTCATGGTTATCCTTTATACAGTTTTTGCATTGTTGTCTATCCACTCTATAATCTCTAAAGTGTTGTTGAGGTCTAATATATCTATATTTTTGGGTATGGTATAGTTATCTAAATTAATGGTCTCGTCAATGGCAATCGCTTCGCTACAGCTAAGATAGCTCTCGTCGATAGTGCCTCTAAAAATGGCAATGCGAGGTAGGGGGAGGGTTTTGAGTCCCTCTACCAGCAGAATGTCAAAATGGTTGAACATTGCCATAATCTCCTCTAACTCTTTATGCCGTTTGGAAAAATAAGTGGTGCGTGTTGGTGAAGTGACTACCACCTCAGCACCCGTTTGTGAAAATTTATAGCTATCTTTTCCCTCAGCATCAAACTGCCCTTTATCTTTTGGGTCATGTTTGATAATGGCAACTTCTCTACTCTTGACCAAAATGGTAGACACCTTTTCAATAAGTGTGGTTTTACCCGAGCCTGAAGGCCCCGTAAAAGCAATAGCAAAACGTCTCATGTAGCTCCTTGACTCTATATCTACCCAATTAATAGATGAGATTATACATTAATGTTTATAGAAAATATGTTAAAATGGTTTAAATTTAAATAAAGGTTTATCTTATATGTATAAAAAAGTTTTACTATTTGTCTCTATTCTCTTTCTTGTGGGCTGTTCTCAAAAAGAAGCAGATTGCGAAAAGGCACATAAATCAGATTTTGAGCAACTCTTTACCAAAGATGAGATATATCATAAAGCGTTAATAAATACACAAAAAGCACAACTTATGGCATCGTTTGAGACCAAAGCACTGTTGACAGCTACCTACCTAAACCCTGTGTTTGAAAATAGAAAGTGTAAAAAGCGTTTTAAAAATAAAATGGATGATGGTGAGTACTTTTTTGTGGGTATCTATTTGAGTGATAGTGAAGAGCATGAGTTCAACACCAAAGGGTACACGTTAACACTCAATGGACTTGAACCAATTGATATTAAGAAGCTAGATAAAAATGACCCACTACGTTACGAGATGCCGATGGTGGATAACTGGAGTACCTACTATAGAGTTAAGTTTAAAAAGACTTACCGAAATGACTTTCACCTTATTTTCGAAAACGATCGGTTTGGTAGGGATATTTTAAACTATTCAAAAGGGGAGAAACCTCTGTTTGAATCCCTAACAGGTTCAAGTAAATAACATAGTTAGCTAAAACCTTTTTACCATACTCTTTAGACTCACTGTAGTCTATTAACTCCATACTTAAATAGGGTTCATATTTCCCATCTTTAAAAAGATGGGAGCTTCTTATGGTTCTTTTTGTAAAACCAATTCCACCATTATAAGCATACGCAACAAACAGAGGATGATAGAGCCATTTGTTTAAGTAGTCCAGATGTTGGTTGGCATAGTTGACAGCTAAATAGGGGTTAAACATATCATTTAAATCAATTTTTCTATGACGCTCTTTTGCTAAATGTTTAATGAGAAAAGGCATAATTTGCATCATACCTAAGGCGTAAGAGGGGGAGACAGAAGCTGGGATAAAACGACTCTCTTGACGGGCAATAGCATAGAGCATGGCAATACGTTTTTTCTTAAATCCCCACATCGCTAAGGGGTAGGGCATAGGATAGTAGGGAACTTTGTATTTACTCTGTTTCTCTTTAATGTAAGTATAAATTCCCAATGTCTCAGATGAACGATAGTGCTCTGCTAACTCCTTTAACTTTGAAGGTTGCTTTTTCATCTTAACTTTAATTTTTTCCCATGCAATAGGATCAGTAACATCAAAATCTTCAATGACTTTAAATGCAAATACGGGACTTTCTACTTTAGGGTAGGGTTTTTTTAAAATATCTCTTGCACGAAGGGTATAGAGATTTACATCAGAACTCTGTAATAGTTTTTCTAAATAGCTTTTCTCTTTACTCACAAGGTAGAGCCAAAAATCAACTTGGTCAAATTGGCTTTGGAAGGTGGTTTTGGTTCGGGCTATCTCTAAGAAGTTAGTAGCAACTTTAAGCTCATTTAACTCTACTGCATTCATTGCAAGTAGAAAGTTAGACTGGAACTCTAAATCATTTTTATCGATAAAAAATAGAAGAGAGTGTTTGAGTTTATCTAAGGAGTGCGTTGTGACAATCTTTTTGATACTCTGATTAAACTGTTTTTCCTGAATAAGTAGCTCTATCTGTTCTGGACTAAAGGCTTTATTAAAATATTTTTTTCGATATTTTTGGCTGACACCATTAAAGATATAGCACTGTAGCGAAGGTTTCATGGTGCTTAGTGTTTTAAATGGTTCATCTGAACTCATCACTTTTAAGGTATCGGAGTATCTGCCCTGTTTTTTTATTTTTTTGAAAAGACGTTTTAACTGTTTTTTACTTTTTTGAGAGGCTGTTGAGGGATAGATAATATAGTTTTTAGGGTTTTTTTTACTGTTTACTCTTTTTGTTTTAGGAACATACCCTACTTTTTTGCGAATGGCTTTTTTAAGCTTTGGGCTTTTTCTTTTTGTCCATTTGTAGGCTTGTAATGCCTGCTTTTTAGAGGTTTTTTTCTCTAAAATAAGACGCCAACTGTAGTAGTCTTTGGCGTAAGAGTTGGGCATATTCTGAATGTTTTCAAAAGAGGGAGTCTCTTTTGCTTCTAAGAAGATAGAACTTACTAAGAAGATTAAGACAACAAGATGTCTCACTACAATCCTGTCATAAGGGTAGCAATAAGCCCATTTAGAAAATTTAATCCAACAATAAGTACAATGGGCGATAAATCGATACCTCCTAGTACTAAAAATGGGAGTTTTTGACGTACAAATTTAAATGCTGGTGCTGTTAAACGATTAATTGATGAGACAATTGGGTTGTAGGGATCAAGTTGTGCAAAAGAGAGCAGTGCAGCAATAATAATTAGAATCATATAGGAAAAAATGATGGTTTGCAGTGCTTGAAGCAGGGCAATAACTGGACCAAAAATAAGTAAGCCATCAATAAAGTGTAATCCTACAAGTAAAACAAGTGGAGACATATCCATACCAGAGATAACAACCCATGGCATTTTTTGACGGATAAATTGGAAAACTGGTTCAGTTAAACGATGAACAATCTCCACTACAGGGTGATGTTTGTCGATGGGTAAAAACGAAAGCACAGCACCGATAATAACGACCCATGTGTAAAGATAGATAATTAAGTGTAAGGGTTGAGTAATAAATGATAACATTTCCATTATGAAGCTACCTCCAAGATATAAGCTTTGATATGTGTGTAAATTTCAGACAAGTTTGGACCTTGGCTGGTGTTGGTTAAGAGATGACGTAACGGCTGTTGCAGTTGCTCTTCTGTAAGTCCTGCTTGGGTACTAATATAGTTTTGTAACATCTCAAGTGTCTCAAAAGCAGGGGCCTCAAAAATAATTTCCTCAACTATTTTCATCGTGTCACCCCACTCATTGTCAAAGTTTTTAGGTTTAAAAATAGGGCGAATTTTCTCTTCTAACTCATTAATAGTACCACACTCTTCCAAGTAGAGTTTTGCCAGTTTCCCAATATCTTCATCGGCAAAGTCAAAGAGTGTTGAGAGTTCTTTGTTGTCCATGAGTTTTAGATGTTCACGGTTAATGGCACGTAATTTTTCTATTTCAAATTCTATAGTTGTTCTAGGTAGACTCTTCAATTCAAACCACTCAATAGCTTCAGGAAGAGTAAAAATCTCTTTGGGTGCATTTGGGTTACTTATTAATAGTAAGTAGTTTAAAATAGCATCAGGAATAAACCCCTGTTCAAAAAGCCATTTTACAGAGGAGGCTTCATTCTCTATTATGGTAGGAATATGAGCATAAGATGTCTTCTCTTCATAGCCTAGAGAGTTTTGAATATGTATCTGTTTGGCTGTGTTGGGTAGGTTCTCCTCTCTACGAATAATAGTATTAATATTTTTTATCATGTCATCAACAGCAGAGGCAAAATTGTAGGTAGGTTTGCCATCCTCTTTTAGAATAATAAATGAGTCTACTTCATCGGGGGTTGTTGGGATGTCACCTTTTATCTTATCGTGAAATATTATTGTATTGGTAGGTTTTTTAATACGAACCACAAAAGGGTTACCACTCTCTTTGAGTGCTCTATAATCTTTAGGTGTTAGCTCTTCACAATGTCCAGAGTAAGGCTCTGTTGTTGCAGAGTCTTGACTACATTGACAGACAAAGGCTTTCTCCTCTTTCAGTAGACGAAGTGCTAAGGTTTGCTGTAGTTTTAGGTGTTCACTTTGGTGAAAAACGCCATCATGTTTTAGAGCAAATTTCTCTAATATCATCATAATCTCAGTGTCTTTTCCCTCTATGGTACACTGGCTATCAGTATCATCAATACGCACTAAAAATTGGTCATTCTTCTGTTGTGCAATTAAATAGTTTAAAATGGCAACCCGAAGGTTATCTATGTGCATATCACCCGTAGGTGATGGGGCAAATCGAAGCATTCGTTCTCCTGATGTTTATTGACGTTATTATAGGGGGTTTTTCTTGAAGTAGTTATAAAAAAAGAGAGCTAACGGATAAAGATAATAGTTATTTGGGCATAATAGTTAAAAACTGAACCTAAAGGGAGATAATGTCCTATTTTGTTTATATGGTACGGTGTGCTGATGATAGTTTATATACGGGAATCACTACAGATTTAGAACGTCGTGTTGAGGAGCATAACTACTCCTCAAAAGGGGCAAAATATACCCGTGCTAGACGACCTGTGATACTGGTTTATAGTGAAATTTATCCAACCCGTTCTGAGGCTTCTAAAAGGGAATACTTTATAAAAAAGAGAATGAACCGAGAGGCAAAAGTATCACTTATAAAATAAAAAAGATTACAATTTGACAGATAAATAAAATGATGAAGAGAGTTTATGATATTCTATAATAAGAATTAGTTTTAGTTAAATAATGGGAGAGCATTGACGTGTCAAATGAAAAGTTAGCACAGATTAAAGTAGCAGGGTTTGTTATTAAACCAGATGCTTCTGAGATACTACCTGTCTATGAATCGATTAAAAAAAAGTTTGAATTACGAAACATAAAAGTACTGCTTGTAGAGCATTCAGCAGAGATGATAGGTCTTAAGGGTGGCATTGAGTTTGATAAACTGTGTGAAGCGTCTGATTTTTTAGTCTCACTAGGAGGTGATGGTACATTGCTTTCCTTGGTACGAAAAAGTTACGGCTACCATAAACCTGTATTGGGTATCAATGGAGGAACATTGGGCTTTTTAGCCGATGTGACCATTGCTGAGGTCGATACCTTTTTAGATAATCTTCTTTTAGGGGAATATCGAATAGATGACCGTATGATGATAGATGGGTATATTCAGACAGCCGATGGGCGTAAAAATTTTCATGCTTTTAATGATGTGGTAATTACCCGTCCGAGTATTTCACATATGGTTAAGATAGATGCCTCCATTGATGGAGAGTGGTTTAATACCTATCGTGGTGATGGATTAATTATCTCTACACCTACAGGGGCAACAGCCTACAACTTGGCAGCTGGTGGACCTGTAATGTACCCCTTAACTAAAGCATTTATTATGACGCCCTTGGCTGCCCACTCCTTGACGCAACGACCGTTGGTTTTGCCCTCTAACTTTACCATTGATTTGAGTTCACCTAAAGACAGAGTGGTGGTGATGGTCGATGGTCAAGATGGGTATGAGATGCAACAAGGAGAGGTGCTGGTGATTAACGGGGCTCAAATTGGGGCGAAGCTACTACATAAAAAAGAGAGAAACTATTTTTCCGTATTACGTGAAAAATTATCATGGGGTGATAACGAATAATGATTACAAGAGTCTATTTAAAGAATTTAATATCGTTTAATGAAGTAGAGTTAGAGTTAGAGAAGGGGCTGGTAGTACTGTCTGGTCCTAGTGGTGCTGGAAAGTCCCTCTTTATGAACAGTATTTTGTCCACCTTTGGCTACGGTACAGCAGAAGCATCATTGTGTGAGGTGTTGGTAACCAAACCCTCTAAACTGCACCACGATGCGTTTGAGTTTGAAGAGGAAGTGACCCTGCGAACCCTTAAAAAAGAGAAGGTACGCTACACCATAGATGGTCAGAATATCTCCAAAAAAGTCCTTAATGGGATGTTTTCGCCGTTTGTGCAGTTTCTCTCAGTTCGTGACAAAAGTGGCTTTGAGAGCAGTGACCTGTTGAAGTTAATAGACAATGATTTATTGGCGAAAAATAAACCCTTTAAGAAGTTACTCAAAGAGTACACCAAACGGTTTGCACACTATAAAGAGAAATTGCAACAGTTAGAGAAGATTAAAAAAGATGAAGCGAAACTCTTAGAGCTTATTGAGTTTGCAGAGTTTGAGATTGAAAAAATAGAGAGTGTCAATCCTGTAATGGGTGAAGATGAAGAGCTACTTAAAGTAAAACATCAGCTCTCTCGTATTGATAAAGTCAATGATGCTTTAGAGGGAGCTAATGGTATTTTTGGTTTTGAAGAGTCTGTCTCTGAGGTTTATCGCCTTTTAGATAAAGATGATTCTGTATTCTCAGAGATGATGAATCAGTTACGTGCTGATTTTGAAGATATTGAGTCTCTCTCGGATGAGTTGGCTGAGGTAGATATTGAATCTGTACTGGATAGATTGGAGAAGATTTCATCGTTAAAAAGTCGTTATGGTAGTATTGAGGAGGCTATTGCCTATGCAGATAGTAAGAAAAAAGAGTTGGCTGGCTATCAGAATATAGAGCAAGATAAGAGTATGTTAGAGTCTTTTTTAAGTATGGAGTATATGGAGCTTAGTACGTTAGCTGGGCAAATCTCTTTGGCTCGTAAAGAGAAAGCATTAGCATTACAGAAGCCTCTTAAAAAATATCTAGCAGAGTTAAAGTTACCTGCATTAGAGTTTCTCTTTTCCATGGAAGGATTAGAGAGTCATGGGCAAGATAGAGTTGAGGTTAACCTTAATGGCTCAACAGCATCCACACTGAGTGGAGGAGAGTTCAATCGCGTACGTTTAGCCCTTATGGTAGTAGCTTTGGCAGGTGTTAAAGAGAGTGGGGTACTGATTTTAGATGAGATAGATGCTAATGTCTCAGGAGATGAATCAATTGCCATTGCCAATATGATTGCAAAACTCTCTTCGGTCTACCAAATATTTGCTATTTCACATCAAGCACATTTAGCAGCTAAAGCCAATCAACATCTTTTGGTCTCTAAGGTCAAAGATAAAAGTAAGGTAACACTTCTCGACAAAAAAGGGCAAATATCTGAGATTGCTCGAATTATTGGGGGAGAGAAACCTAACGATGAGGCAACCCAATTTGCCGAAAAACTGCTCTCTTAATATTAAGTGTAACCTTTAAAATAATTTTTTAATATTATTTTAATAAATTAAACATAGCTTCTAAATCTTTTTGTTAAAATCCTGCTTAACAAATAAAATTAATTGGAGACGTTTAGATATGTTTGAAAACAATGATGAGTATTCAAGAGCAATAAGAGATTCACAAGTGCATGTTATTGAAGATGGTAGAGGTGTAAACATTAAATTGATTTTTATTAACATGGGGTTACTCTTAACTTTGGTAGCACTGATAGCTTTCTATCTTCAAAAAGATTCAAATAGGCAAAATGAAGCACCTAAAATAGCTGTTTTAGGGGTCTCTTACACTTCATCTAAGCCCGAGTTTTCAAATGATGAGCTATTAGATATATTGGATGAGGTAGATGTTGATAGTTCTGATGAAACTCCTAAAGAGCAGAACAATGCACATCTCTATGATGAGATGACACAACTGCTAGAGGGAACATCAGCTGAAATACACTCAGAGTATAAAGATGCACTTGTCAAAGAATTAAAGTAGTGTAATCTTAGTTTATTAAGGTTACATAGTAGTATTTATATTTAAGTTTAAATCCATAAAAAGTTAAAATTTCACATTTGTGACTATATTCTTTTATATCATGATTAAGAATAAAATTTTAAGGATATTTAAATGTTTGCTACACAGAATGAGTATACAGAGGCAGTAAGAGAATCACAAATACATGGTTATGAAAATGAGACCCAAACGAAAACTACTATTATAAGAGCAGTTATCTTATTGGTATTAATAACGCTTGGGTACTTTGGTTTTAACTATTATGTTAAAAGTGATGTGGCTTTTTTAAAGCGTGATGTAATAGCTCAAAAATCCGTTTTAGGTGTAACATATACAGCACCACAATCCCCTTCAAACAGTGTTAATGTTGAACAAGATGATTACTTAGCAGCTTTAGAAAATATGGAAGTCGATACATTAGATACCAATAAAGTTGCAACTGATAGCATAGCACAAAATCCTATAGATGTCGATATTAGAGAAGCGATGAGCAGTATTATTGAGAGTTCAAAAGAGAAAAGTTCGTACTATACAGAAGATATTTCTAAAGAGATTACACACGACAAACATAGCTCAAATAGAGTAGTTGTTGTTCAAAAAGGTGATACCTTAGCAAGTCTTTCAGCTAAATATTATGGAAGTGAGATGGGTTACAAAAAGATTATTGCAAGTAACAGTCAAATCTCTAGTGATGCTGGTACTATCTATGTTGGACAAGAGATAGTCTTACCATATTAAGTAAGAGGATAACTATGGTAGAATTCCTTCAAATTTAATGGAAGGTATTTGATGATTATAGATACACATTGTCATTTAGATGATAAACGATACTACGATGATATAGATGTTATCATAGAACGTGCCAAAGCTGATGGAGTTGAACGTTTTATTATTCCTGGGGCAGACCCACTAACCCTACAAAGAGCTGTTGAGCTAAGTGAAGCGTATAGTGAAATATATTTTGCTGTAGGGGTTCACCCCTATGATGCTAAGAGTTATGATAGAAGTTTTTTAGAGAAGTTTGTAACACATTCAAAATGTGTTGCTATTGGCGAGTGTGGTCTAGACTATTTTAGATTGCCTGAAGAACAAGCTGATATAGCCAGAGAAAAAGCGTTACAAAAAGAGGTTTTTATTGACCAAGTTTTATGGGCAAAAGAGTTAAAGCTACCTCTTATTGTTCATGTACGAGAATCTTCGGCTGACTCTTTGGCTATTCTAGATGAGTATGCTGGAGAAGAGGGAGGTGTTTTACACTGTTATAATGCAGATGAATCTCTTTTAAAGTTAGCAGATAAAAATTTTTACTATGGTATTGGTGGGGTTCTTACTTTTAAAAATGCCAGAAAACTTATTAATGTTTATCCTAAAATTTCTCAACAGAGAGTTATTATTGAAACAGATGCTCCTTACTTAACGCCCCATCCTCATAGAGGCAAACGTAATGAGCCATCCTATTGTAAACTAATCGCTTCTAAGATGAGCGAACTCTCAAATATTCCGTTAAGTACGTTAGAAGATAGTACTACTTTAAATGCCAAGAGTCTTTTCTTTAAATTAAATTAATTATATAATGTAAAAAAATATACAATATTACACATAAGATAACGTTTTTTCCCGTCCTAACCTTTAATTATTATTATTTTTAAAGATAATATTTTTTTTAAGTTTAATTTTATATATATACCAATATAATTTAAACATAAATAGCAAAAGTTAAATTATTTAATTTATAAAAATTAAAGAATGTTAATTTTTAAGAAATCTATAGGGTATATTAACCATACTAATATATAGAAAATAATTATAAATATGAGGTAGTAAAAATGAAATATGGAATAAATAAGAAAATGGTATTATTGGCAACCCTAAGTTCTTTGAGTTTAAGTGGATGTATTTCAAAATATGATATGAAAAGTAATTTGGTCTCTAGTAATCAATTCTCTCAAAGTATCACTAAAACATGGAAAACAGCAAGTAAACCTTGGAAAAATGTTAAATCGTCTAAAAAAGATGTTGAGTGTGTTAACTGTTATGCAACAAGTAGCAGTACTCCAAAAGTTGTAGATGCTATTGCATCAAGTGATGTAAAAATTACTTATGATTACTCAAATACACCAAGTGAAATGCTTGATACAGAGTATGAAGTACAACCAGCAACTGAAATTCAAAATGCAAACTACCATAATGGGGTTTATGACTATAATGATGCATATGTAAGTGGTACAACCATTCAAGTTGGAGCATATAAACGATATGCAAAAGCAAAAAAAGCTGCTAAAAAGTATGATTTACTAGCTTCAAAGTATAATGTTAAAATTGATACAGAAGTTAAACGTAATGAACGAATTCATTGTGTACGCATTGAAGGGTTTGATAGTAAAAATGAAGCTAAAAAATTCATGAATAGATATGCAATCAGTGATGCTTTCCTTGTAAGACGTTAAGGAAATATGGTAGAATATCCTAATTATATAATTAGGATATTGATATGATAGAACTCTTACGAGAGACAAAAGAGACTAAAATCTCTGTAAAACTTGAACTTTATGGTCAAGGAGAATCCAACATCAACACAGGTGTGGGATTTCTTGACCATATGTTAGAAGCCTTTTCCAAACACTCCCATATAAATTTAGAAGTCACCTGTAAAGGTGACACTCATATTGATGACCACCACTCGGTAGAAGATGTGGCTATTGTCATTGGTAAAGCTCTTAATAAAGCACTCTATCCTATTCAAAATATTGAACGTTATGGTAACGCTACAGTTGTCATGGATGAAGCTGCTGTAACGTGTGACTTGGATATTTCTAACCGTCCTTTTTTGGTATTTGAGATGCCTATGGAGGGTAAAGTTGGAAAGTTTGATGTGGAGTTGGTAGAGGAGTTTTTTCGAGCTTTAACCTTTAATGCTTCTATGACCGTACATCTCATCTGCCAACGGGGAACAAACAAACACCACCGAA
>Ga0256827_10002287_pt1 | contig 12366 bp, 10 predicted proteins | sample CV84metaG_FD_185977 | JGI IMG/M metagenome (GOLD analysis project Ga0256827, IMG submission 185977) | Hydrothermal vent microbial communities from East Pacific Rise, Pacific Ocean - CV84 | ecosystem: Environmental > Aquatic > Marine > Hydrothermal vents | place: Pacific Ocean: East Pacific Rise... | reverse complement strand
AAATTGGTACTTTTTAATGCATTTTCAATAATATAGCCAAATTTTGATGCTTCGTTTATATCTTTTGTAGATACTCCTGCCTCTGGTAAGGTTTTATAAGGGCCTTTATTTGCCGTATACATCCATTTCTCTATTGTTAAAACACTTATTAAGTTATTATGTTTATCAATAAATACAATATTGCCTACATGCTTTGCTCCTATTTCTTTTAATCTTTTAGAAATATCTTTAAGAGCCATTACCCACATATTTCTTGCTCCAACAAGGGTTAGTACATTTGTATCTTTAAAAATATGTTTGTACTTATCATCTTGCAAAAAACTCCAAAAAGGAATTGATGGCGATAAATACCAAATCTGATGAGCTAAAATTATTAAATCATACTTTTTTACTTCAAAATTAATTTCTTTAATATCGCAAGTTACACCGAGTACACTCTCAGGAAACACATCGAAAAACTCTTCTGAATTCCAAGGAAAAGGATATGGTTTTACAGGTTCTATTTCTTTGTAAGTTACATTGTATTCAACATTTTTTACAAATGAAGACAACAAATTATCTGAAATCTCTTTTAATTGCCCTGATTGGCTATAATATATTACTAATATTTCTTTCATTTTACTCTTGCAAAAGTAATAAATTAATAAACAATCTTTAACTAAATACAACGCATTTTAAAATGTTAATAATATTATTACTATCACAAAATAAATTGCCATATATACTCAAACCACATAGCTTTTAGTTTTTTTCATTTTTCATTCTTATTTACTTAAAATTGTAAACATAACAAGCTATGCCTAAAATTTTAAACTCTAAAAAAGAAAAAATATATCTGTATAAATTCTCGAAAAGCTAAATGGATTGGTATATTTATTTTTTTTACAGTAACTTAGCAATGTAAATTTTTAATATAATAATGAAAAAATTATTTTTACTACATATACTTTTAGTTTACACATATTTATCGGTATTCTCGCAAAACGAAAACTTAATATCTCTTGGTGCAAGAAGTGTTGCAATGGGTAATACCTCTGTTAATTTTACCGATGTTTGGTCAGTACAAAACAATCAGGCTGGTTTAGGTTTTATTCAATCATCAGCAGTAGGAATACATTACGAAAATAGATATGGAGTAAGTGGATTAGGTTACAAATCATTGGTTGGAGCTATTAAAACAAGCTCAGGTACTTTTGGTGTAAAGTTTAATTATCAAGGGTATTCAACATATAGCAATATTGAAACAGGTATTTCTTATGGAAGAAGTTTTGGCGATTTTTTTGCGGCTGGTATTCAAATTAATTATTTACACACTGCACTAACTCAAGACTATGGTAGTGCAGGTATGGCACTTGCCGAAATAGGTATTTTGACAAAACCAATAAAAAATTTAATTATTGGAGCTCATGTTTACAACCCTACAATGAGTAAATATAAAGAAACTGTTAACACTGAGCGTATTCCTACAATATTTAAGTTTGGAGCTGGATATAAGTTCGAAAAAATGGCTTTTTTAAATGCTGAAATAGTAAAAGATATTGACTACCCTTTCATTTTTAGAGCAGGTTTAGAGTTTTATTTAGTAAAAAACTTTGTGGCTCGTGCAGGTATATCAAGCAATAATTCATTAATTAGTTTTGGTGCTGGTTACAAAACAAAAGGCTTTCATATTGATGTTGCATTTTCATATCATTCTTATTTAGGATATTCGCCATTTATAAGTTTGGTTTACAATTTTAACAAACAATAAATGAGTAGATTATTTAAAATAAAAATACTAATAATTTTATTGTTTGTTAGCAATTTAAGTTTTTCTCAAATTGAAGATGGAAGTACCAATACTATTGAAACAATTATTGAAAATATTGCTTCAAATATTGATGGCGAAATTGACTACACTACGTTATACGACCAGCTCATACACATTTACAACAATCCAATAAATATTAATACATGTAGTGCCAAAGATTTAGAGAAACTGTACTTTATTAATAGTTTTCAGATAAAACAATTAATAGATTATAGAGAAAAATATGGTAAAATTTATTCAATATACGAACTACAATTAATAAAAGGATTTAACAACGATTTAATTGCAAAACTGATACCATTTATAAGTGTTGAAACAGTAAGTAAAAAACAAAACTTCAATTTTAAAAATACTTTTAAGTATGGTAAACACCAGCTATTTTTTCGAACTCAACGCATAATTGAAGACCAAGCAGGTTATTTTGTTCCTGATAGTAACAAAACTGAAAGCAATCATTATTTGGGCAATCCTTATAAAATTTATGCTAAATATCAATTCAAATTTTCGAATAAAATTCAGTTTGGAATTACTGCCGAAAAAGATGCAGGCGAAGAGTTTTTTAAAGGTACACAACCAAATGGTTTCGATTTCTATTCGGCATATCTTCAAATTAACAATATTGGAATAGTAAAAAAAGTAATTATTGGCGATTATTTAGCTCAGTTTGGGCAAGGTCTTACTATTTACAGAGGATTGAGTTTTGGAAAATCAACCGATGTTAATAACATATTAAAATCATCAAGAGGAATTAGAAAATACTCATCGAGCAACGAACTAGAATATTTTAGAGGTGGTGCAATAACTGTAGGAAAAAATAATTGGGAAATATCTACATTTTACTCAAACCATAATATTGACGGTAGTATTAAAGTAGATACTTCAGAAAGTGTTGAAGAATATATTAATTCTCTTTATTCGGTTGCCGACCACGGAACAATATCTGGTGTAAATAAAAAGAATGCCATAAACGAACAGGCTTTTGGAGCTAACCTCTCCTACTCTTTTAGTAAACTAAAGATTGGAGCTACGGGTGTTTATTCAAAATACAGCCATAATATTATTCCATCTAACGATAAGGATAAAAAATTCGGCTTTATAGGAGATGAAAACTATAATTTAGGTATTGATTATCAAATAGGATTAAATAGGTTTTACTTTTTTGGTGAGTATGCAACTGATAAAAATTTAAATACAGCATTTTTAACTGGTGTAAATATTAAAATTGTTGAACAAATTTATTTATCAACTATTTATCGTAACTATTCTGTTGGTTATGTTGGTTTATATTCTAATGGTTTTGCCGAAGGTTCATCAACAAACAACGAAGCTGGCATATACACTGGTATTGTTTACCACCCATATAAATCAATTAAAATTTCGGGTTATTGGGATAGCTATAAATTTAATTGGATGAAGTATCGTATTTATTCTCCATCAAATGGGTTCGATTATTTTTTACAAGCAGAATACACTCCTTTACGCGATTTTATGATACAAGCTTATGTTAGGCAAGAAATAAAAAAACAAAATATTAGTGAGCAAGAAAATGCTGTGCAGAAAATTACCGACATTAATAAAATTAGATACCGTTTACATTTAGCATATAAAATAAACGGTAATATTACCCTTAAAAATAGATTTGAAGCTGTTAGTTACAGTAATGGTATTAATAAAAAATCGAAAGGATATTTATTATATCAAGACATTGCATTCCGACCAACCAAAATACCTACCGTATTTTACACAAGGCTTGCTTTTTTTGATACACACAACTACGATTCTAGAATTTACGCTTACGAAAACGATGTACTATATTCGTTCTCTGTGCCTGCATACTATGGAAAAGGTATGAGATATTATTTTATGGTAAAACACACCATTATTAAAAACCTTGATGTTTGGATTAGATTTGCTCAAACAGTTTATACCGACAGAAATGTTATTGGTAGTGGCTTAACTGAAATACAAGGAAACAAAAAATCTGAAATTAAATTACAGCTTAGGTATAAGTTTTAATCTGTTTGTGCTTACGGCCAATACCATTATATTAAGAATTGTATCGTAATTATAGATACTTCACGATGTTCAGAATGACAAAACCATTTTAGTTCTCTGCTAAACTTAAATCCGAAGCTGTCATACTGAGTGTAACGAAGTATCTATGTTTAAAAAAAAAATTAAAATATGAGTTTGCCCTGCAAAACAACATAATTATTTTCTGCTAATAAACACAAATTAATATTTTAATATTTTATTTTTAATAATACCTTTGTCAAATAAATGAAACGTGTTTTAAATAAAATATTATTATCAACAATGATTATCGCATTTATGTGGGTAATTATTGGTGATTTAGTAAATATGCACATGAAGCTTATTTACAAGAAAGATTTAAATAAACATAACACATACTACACAAAATCTCATAAATCTGATAAAAAAGATTACTTATTTGCCTCCAAAACTTTAAAAGACACTAACGATTTTGGTAACACAGCAAACAATTCATTTAATTTTAACATATCGGTAAATTACACAAATTTATTCTTTGCCGAAATAGTTAATTTCAATAAAAACAAGCTATACTCTTCACTTTTACTAAGAGGTCCTCCCTCTTTAATTTAGTTTAATTACATAATTAATTTTATAATTTCATTTATATACAAACCTATTTGCTAGGCTTGTAATGTAATTATATATATGTAATTATATTCTTTTAAGCTGTTTAATTAACACATACAGCTAATTAACATTAGTAAACAGCATTAGTTTAAAAATATAACTAATTAATACTTAACCAAGTATACTAGAAGTGAAAAATATTATAATTCTTTTTGGAATAATAATTTCAATAAATAGTTTATCACAATCGGTAAAATTAAAATTACTTGATAGCGAAACAAAACAGCCTGTACCCTACGCAAATATTTGTTTTGAGGGTTTAAACAAGCACAATAAATTATATACAACAAGTGCTCTTGATGGTAGTTTTACTAACAATTGTAAAGAAACTGCAATTATTGCTATTTCGTTTATTGGGTATAAAACTATAATAGATACATTAGAGTTTGGAACATTAAAAACATTCTACTTTACTCCCGATGTATTTAATTTAGACCAAGTTGTAGTTACTGCAACACGTACCGATAAAACACTTAAAAACGCACCTGTAATTACACAAGTAATTTCGGCAAAACAGATTGAAAGTCGTGGTTTAACGACAGTTGAATCGGTATTAGAAAACGATATACCTGGTTTAGATTTTCAAAAAGTTGGCTTTGGTACCGATATAAATATGCAGGGATTAAGCTCAAAAAATATATTAATTCTTATTGATGGTGAACGACTTGCTGGTGAAAATGGTAATAATGTTGATTATTCTAGACTTAACACAAATAATATTGAACGAATAGAGATTGTAAAAGGTGCATCATCTGCACTGTATGGCTCACAAGCAATGGGAGGTGTAATTAATATTATCACAAAAAAAACTCGTAAAAAAATTGAATTTAGCTTTGGTGGCAAACTTGCCGAAATGAATCAAATAAATTTTCACGACACCAAAATTACTGATGATGCATACAACTATAAACATAACTTAGATTTGCCAAACCTTAATTACAATGCAACATTTGGGTTTAATCTCAATAAATTTAGTGGAAAAACTAGCTTTGTAGCTAAAAGCTCAGATGCTTACATTCTTCAAAGTAGTGATACAATGTTTCTATATCCTAAAAATGTAGATACAGTATTAGTGTATAACGATGGTGCAAATATTAATGGTTTTGAGGATTATACTATTGCTCAATTATTTAGTTTTACTCCAAATAAAAGAATTGAAGCCAATATTAAAGGCTCGTATTATAACCATAACGAGTACGATTTTGAGCCAGATAACAAATATCAAAACTATGAAGATTTTGCTGTAAGTGGAAATGTAAAATATAAATTTAATAATAATGCAAACATTATTATTTCAATGAGTAGAGACGAATATCGTAAATATGATTATTTAGAAAAACTTAAAGAAAAACAATTGAATTACAATAATATTTTTCTCAATCCTAAATTACTTGGCACATTTAAAATGTACAAAAAGCATACTATTACTGCGGGAACTGAATATTTAAACGAATCGTTATTATCCGATAAATTTATATACGATACATTAACAGAAAAGCAAGTAAACACGTCGGTTTTATTTATTCAAGATGATATTAATTTAACAAATAAAATAAATATAATTGTTGGTGCTAGAGCCGATTATCATTCAGCATTTGGATTAAATATATCGCCTAAAGTTTCGGCAATGTATAAGTATAAAAATCATGCATTTAGAGTAAATTACGCAAAAGGCTTTCGTGCTCCAAACCTTAAAGAGCTATATATGGAATGGACAATGCCTGCAATTTGGTTTACAATTAAAGGTGACGAAAATTTACAACCAGAAACTAATAATTATGTGTCATTATCATCAGAATATTCTAAGAATAATATAAATGGTTCGATAAATGTTTATAAAAATTGGTTTAAAAATAAAATTGAAGGCGAATGGCTCGAACACCAAACGGTATATCAATATGTAAATGTTGCTAGTTCAGAACTTACAGGATTTGAATTACTTTTAAAATACCGCTTTTTAAAACATTTTAGCTTTTCAGGAGGTTATAGTTTTGTTCACGATAAAAGAAGTAGTGAAGCACAAATGTCAACATTTAGCCCTCACTCAGCAAATATGCGTATAGAATTCAATTTACGAAAAGGTGTTTATAAAACAAATATTTCGTTAAACGGAAAAATTACAGGTGCTAAAAACTACGAATATTCTGAGTCAATTAATTACCGTGGCGATGAAATTGATGCAGTATACGATGTGCATTACAATGCGTTTTCGCTATGGAATTTAACTATATCGCAACAATTATTTAATGCAACTAATATTATTTTCGGAGTAAATAATATTTTTAATTATAAAGCTCCGATAATAAGCTCAGAAACATCAATGACAGTAGGCAGGCGTGTTTTTGTGAGTATTCAAATTAATGTGGATAAATTTTTTAAATAAATAACAAATAAAAATTAGAAAAATGAAAACTTTAAATTTTTTAACATTGCTTTTAATAGCAGGTACAATTGGATTATCATCTTGTAAAAAAGACGAAGACAAACCAACAGAAGAAACAACTGAAACTACACTTAAAACAAATGAAGTAACTTTAAGTCGTACAACAAATTATGGCGAAGATTGGGTGTATTTCTCGTTTGAAACAAATGCAGAAGTAAGTGGAATTGATACCAATAATTATAAAACTTCGAACAAATGGGATATTGCTTTTAATCGTAACAATGTAAGAACAAACAGCGGTTTGTCAGGCATAGGCGAAGGTGGTGTTTACGATGCAGGTAAAGTTGAGTTTAGCTCTATAACTAAAGCTAACGAAAGTGGTTATATTGCCGACAGTAACCTTTATATTGTAGCAGGATTTAATCCAGACCATTCGCCAATAATGCTAAAAACTACTGGCAATTCTACTTTTACTGGCTGTATTGATGTTGAAATGGGTGCTCAAGGACCAACTTACCCAACAAACGACCATATTTACGTAATAAAAACCACCAATGGTAAATATGCTAAAATATTGATTAAAGGCTTTTATAACGATAATGGCGATTCGGGATACGTTAATTTTAAGTATTCTTACCAAGCAAATGGAAGCACTACTTTAGAGTAAAACTAACACTATTTTGTCATTCTGAGCAAAGCGAAGAATCTACATTTATGATTATTAATACATAATAAATTCTTCACTACGTTCAGAATGACATAATTGCACCTTTTAAAACAACCTCTTCAACTTAAATGCAACAAAACTAGAATTGTGAAGTAATACAATAATTAAACTTTTAGTTATAATGATAAAATTTTTAAAAAAATACCATAAGTGGCTTGGTGTAATAGCAACATTATTTCTGCTATTTTTTTCGGTTTCAGGAATAGTTCTAAACCACCGAAGTTTATTCTCTAGTATAGACATTGACCGAAACATTATGCCAAATGAAAACCATATTGAAAATTGGAATAATGCATCGGTAAAAGGGAGTGTGAAACTATCGGAGAATAAAATATTGCTTTATGGCAATATTGGTGTATGGCTTACCGACTCAACATTTACAGAATTTACCGATTTTAATAATGGTTTCCCTAAAGGTATTGATAACAGAAAAATTTGCAAAGTATTTATAACTAAAAATAAACATATTTATGCAGGTACTTTATTAGGTTTTTATAGTTTAGAAAACAAAAAATGGAATAAACTTGAATTACCTAATAATATTGAGCATATTGTTGATATAACTGAAACTGATGATAAATTAATACTCTTAAGTCGTTCGTATTTATTGGAATCTACCGATTACAAAAACTTTGATATTAAGCTTTTACCTACACCACAGAATTACAATAATAAAATAGGTTTGTTTAAGACACTTTGGGCTATTCATAGTGGCGAAATATGGGGTAAAATTGGTGTTCTATTTGTCGATTTAATTGGACTAATATTCTTTTTTTTGAGTATATCAGGAATTATACATTTTATTAAGCCATATATTAATAGAAAAAAGACCGAAAAAAAATCAAATTTCTTTCGATTAAATTTAAAATGGCATAATAAAATTGGCTGGACTACTATAATATTCTTAATTATAACAACACTTACAGGTATGTTTCTTCGGCCGCCATTGCTAATTCCTATTGTTGAGAGAAAAGTAAGTAAAATTCCTTTTACTAAGCTTGATACAAAAAATGCTTGGTTCGATAATTTACGTAGAATTGTTTACGACAAAAGCTCTGAACAATTTATTATTGCTACAATTGAAAATATTTATTTTGCCGACAAAGAACTTAAATCTATCTCGCAATTCCTGTACCATCCACCACTGAGTATGATGGGCGTAAATGTTTTTGAGAAAATTAGCAAAGATACAATGCTTGTTGGTTCGTTTAACGGTTTGTATAAATGGAACATACAAACACAAGAATTTCACAATCCAATTCCTATAAAAGCTATGCAAACCACAAGGCGGGGTAATCCTACCGATTTTTTATCAGATAATATGGTAACAGGCTATTCTAAAGATTTTAGCACTGGTAATATTATTTTTGATATGAATATTGGGCTTGTACAATTTAACGGAGAGCGTATAAATATAAAAATGCCAACCAAATTAAAAAACCTACCAATATCGTTATGGAATGTAGCTCTTGAGATACATACAGCACGTATTTACAAACCTATTTTGGGTGGTGCATATATTCTTGTAGTTCCTCTTATCGGATTAATTACTCTTTTTATTCTTATTTCAGGATTTATTGTGTGGTTTAAAAAATATAGAAGTTAGTAGTATACTCAAGCCACATAGCTTTTCGGTTTTTATACTTTTCCTTTTTACTCTTTTATTTGTTTAAAATTTTAAACTCTAAAAAATAAAATCGCATAAAATTACCGAGAAGTAACCCAACATTTAACACCTTGTTTTTTAAATCGTTTAGATTCTTTTTTAGCAAAAGCTTTATCGTTGTACGATGCAACTGATATTCTGTAACCTCCCTTATATTTTATAATTTCTGAAAAAAAACCTTGTTTTTTAAGTTTATTAATTCGGCTATTTGCTTGTTTTTTACTTTTATAACTACCTGAAACTAAAATAAATTCACCTTTTACAAACTCCTTTTTTATAACTTTATTATCTTTTTCAAGCTTTTCCTTTTTTGGTAATTCTTTTTCTACCTCAATTAGTTTAGCATCTTTAATCTCTTCTAATTTAGTATTCTCTGTAATTAAATTTTTATTTGCTTCCGATTCCATTATCTGAATAACCAACGAATCGTAATGCTTTGGAACAACAAACTCTGGTTCTTTGTAAAAAAGAGCATTCTCTTTTTTTGTCATAGAGTCAATTTTACGTTCAACAATATTTTCCAATTTTTTTTCGTTAGAAATACCTGTTTCTATACTTGTTATTGATGATGTATTTAATGAAAATTTATTTAACAAATTGGTTTTAACCGATACAACTGATAGTAATATAATAATTGGAATAACTAAATAAACTTTCTTTGCAGTAGAGCTAAATAAAATCTTTTTAAAACCACCTTTTTCCTCAATACTTTTCTTAACACTAGCGTCAAGTACAGGAAAATTAATTGCAGATAAACCAAACGAATCAGATAAATAATTATCGGTTGTATTTGGCTCAAAAATTAGATTCATTGATTTATCAAAAACAACTTCTCCAATTTTATCGAAAATATATTTATTATTATTGTCGAGTTTCAAAAATAAATTGGAAACAAAATTGGCTACATATTGCTTTGATTTATTATAATCTATATTATTTCTTTCAGCAATAAAATTAATAAGTAACCCATCATTATTATTTAAATTTTTATTAAACGAAATAGCCTTCGATGGAGGTATAATATACTTACCATCATCAGACAAACTTGCTGGTTTATAATTTGATATAAACCCTCCAAAATCAGGTAAAATAACACAATCGTAAGAATATAATAATTCTGAAATATGCTTATTTATGTCTATTTTCGCTTTACTCATTGCTTAAACAAAAGTACTTTTACTTAGTAGTGATAACAACAATAAGCAAACAAAGAAATAAAAAAGTTATTCACACAAAAGTTTATAAATAAATTTGCAGATATTTAAGTTCAAGAGAATAATAATTTTATACTTTTACAAACGTGATTTTAATATACATTTACATATTATCTTTTATTATTCCTGATGGTGGAATAGATGAAAATACTATTAAATATGATTACGAAAAGGCAAACACCATTATTACTGCTAAACTTATTGATATAAGAAAAGTAGGAAATTTAGGTTTATTTTGCGAATTTGAAGCCGTACAAATATACAAAGGGAAAGTACATAAAACCTATTTAGTTAAAGTACAAAACAATAACTATAAAAAAGGAACAAAACTTTTACTTTATCTTAATAAAAATTCGAATAAACGATACAGCATATACAAAGCAAAAAGTAAAGAAAATTATAAGTTTGTAAACGATGAAATTAAGTTTTTATACTCTTATGTAGAAAACAAGCCGTTTAAACACGTAAAAACTCCTGGCGAAATAAAATACGTTGGAGGTGGCAGTTGACTGTAATTATTAGATAATAACTTTATCTAAATCAATTAAAATACATACTTTTACATTTCAAATATAAAACTTTTTTTAAATGAAAACACGCATTTTAATATTAACAACTTTGGTAATAGTTATTACTATTTTTTCTTGTAAAAAAGATGACGCTGAAGAAATTTCTACTTACGTATCTTCTGCATCAATAACTGCAACAGTAAACGATACTGCATGGAGTGCATTTACAAGAGTAACTAAACATTACCCAAGCACAAATTTATTTGTTATTGCTGGTACTGATACCGATGGTAAAATTTTATCATTAACTATAAAAGCCGACAGTGCAGGTATTTATACATCGTCAACATCAATAGATTCGCTTAGTGCAAAAGTAGGTGCGGTATGGAAACCAAAATCTGGTCAATACATTAGTAACAAAGGGACTGTAGAAATCACCGAAGTTAACACTGCTGAAAAGAAAATATCAGGTACATTTAATTTTACTATTATAAACACCTCTGACCTTACTGATGATATTTCTATAAGATCTGGTAAATTTACTAATATTGGATATACAGAAGAATCAGATACTACAAGTACAAATTAATAATTATAGACAAAACAATTTAAGACAATAGTAAAAAAATACATATTATAGTTAAAAATATATAAACCAATAACAAAAAATAAAATATAAATTAATAACTTGCAATCGATTTATGTAAATAAAAAATAATGGATTTTATAGCAAACGAAGGCAACGGAAAAGGCTACGTTAAAATAGACAGATTTGACGATAAGACTACTAAAGGATTATCTGAAAATTATAAAGAAATTTTAAACTTAGTTGGCGAAGATGCAAATAGAGAAGGACTTAAAAAAACACCTTTAAGAGTCGCAAAAGCAATGCAATTCTTGCTACAAGGTTACAATCAAGACCCTGAAGCAATATTAAAATCGGCACTATTTAAAGAAGACTATAAACAAATGGTAGTTGTAAAAGATATTGAATTATACTCGATGTGCGAACACCATATGTTACCATTTTTCGGAAAAGCTCACGTAGCATATATTCCTAACGGACATATTACTGGACTTAGTAAAATTGCCCGTGTTGTAGAAGCTTATGCACGTCGTTTACAAGTACAAGAGCGACTTACAACTCAAATAAAAGATGTTATTCAAAACACTCTAAATCCGCTTGGAGTTGCAGTAGTTATTGAAGCACAACATATGTGTATGCAAATGCGTGGCATTCAAAAACAAAATTCGGTAACTACAACCTCCGATTTTACAGGAGCTTTTTTAAAAGAAGCCACTCGCGAAGAATTTATTCATATTATTGGGTCTAAACTTCATTAGATTTAAGGTGTGAGATGTGAAATGTGAGATG
>Ga0256827_10002286_pt1 | contig 12367 bp, 13 predicted proteins | sample CV84metaG_FD_185977 | JGI IMG/M metagenome (GOLD analysis project Ga0256827, IMG submission 185977) | Hydrothermal vent microbial communities from East Pacific Rise, Pacific Ocean - CV84 | ecosystem: Environmental > Aquatic > Marine > Hydrothermal vents | place: Pacific Ocean: East Pacific Rise... | reverse complement strand
AACCTTGCCAAATCCCAATCACGAAATGCACCACCACTAGCTGTGATAATCATCTTGCTTATAGGTCTATCTTGAAGTAGATACCAAAGCCCAAAATGTTCACTATCTATGGGTTGGATTTTTGAAGTGTCTATAAAGTTACCACAAGCAACTAGGGATTCTTTGTTAGCAAGAGCTACTTTTTTACCACACTCTATAGCTGTTAGAGTTGGACGAAGCCCTAAAAAACCAACAAGAGCATTTACTACTAGCTCACTTGAAGAGTCTTTTATAGCATCATTTATAGCATCAGCACCTGCATAAACTGATGGATGATTTACTTTAGATATATCCTCTTTGTTTGCAATAACAACAACTTTAGGAGAATGTTTTAAGATTTGTTTATTTAGAAGGTTTATATTTGTTCCAGCTACTAAAACTTCAACTTTTATATTGAATTTTTCGGCTATGATTAGTGTGTTTACCCCTATTGAACCTGTTGATCCTAGCAGTACCATACTAAACAAGTCCTCTTAAAAGAACAAGCATAACAACACCACCAAAGAGATAACCATCTATACGGTCAAGCATCCCACCATGACCAGGTAAAATATCGCCACTATCTTTTACACCAGCTTTTCTTTTTAAACTACTTTCATATAAATCACCAAAGATAGAACTAACTGCAACCATGAAAGATATAAGAAAGGCTACTTTCATATCTACGATGCTAAGTCCTGCGAACATACCTGAGAGAGTAGCAACTACGATGCCACCAACTACACCCTCCATAGTTTTGTTTGGAGATGTTTCACAAAAAGGTGTTTTACCGATGCTTTTTCCAACAGCATAAGCACCAACATCAGTCATCGCTACAACTATAAGAAGCCATAACAATGCCATAACCCCATACTCTTGATACATGGTAAAGATAAAAAGCATACCAGCAGTTGGGTATATAAAAGGTAAAAAATCATCCCAAGATATATTTTTGTTAAATGCTACGGCACTAGCATAAGCAACACCAGCTAAAACAAACAAATCATCACCATAAGGGTAAAAAGCACTTACTATCCATATAGTAGCAGCATAAAACATAAGTGAGTTTTTTTCTACACCATAAAGCTTACTAGATTCCTTAAAAGCAGTTAAATAAACACCACCTAAAACTAACCACATCAACCAAAAGTTATCTACAAACCCGATAGTTAAAACTCCAGCAACTAATGCTAAACCTGTTATTATTCTTTCTCTATGTGCTTCAAATATGCTACTCATATAATTACCCCAAATATAATATAAGATTAATTATATCAAAATCATACTTTAATATCTAGCGTATGCACCTCATATTCACTTCTATCATCCTCATCTTTGTCCTCTTTTTTTTCATTTCTAGCAGTCTCTTGATCAGCTTCATTTTTTGTATGTTCACGATCTGGATCAACCTCTTGATTGTCCTCTGCTGGACGAACTTCTAAAACTTTTTCATCTTTCTCATTTGCAGCTGCTTGAGCTATCATATTTTGAAATTCTATTCTATTGTTATGTGCATTTTGTATATTTGAAACTGTTACCGTTTGCTGGTTTACATATATTGCATTTCCAATCGCACCTATAGACATCACAAAACCTTTTAATTTTGCTGATTATATCGGTATAAACTAAATTTCTATTAATAGTCTGATTTTGATACAATTAAATTAAAATTTACTTTTAGGCAAATAATTAACATGAAACAAGCTCAAACTTTTGATGAACTCTTAGGACAAGAACATCTTACATCTGTAAATGCACCATTAAGAAGACTTTGTGAAAAAAATGCACTTGGTCATAGTTTTTTCTTTGGTCCTGCTGGATGTGGTAAAACTTCCATAGCTAGAATTATTGCAAAAACTTTAGATATGCCATTTTATGAGTTTAATGCGACTTCTATAAAGATAGAACAACTAAGAAAAATCTTTGAGCAATACAAAAATGTACTTCAAAAGCCATTAATATTCATAGATGAAGTTCATCGTTTGGCTAAAAACCAACAAGAGGTCTTACTACCATTTATGGAAAATGATTCTATCTTAGTTATAGGTGCTTCAACTGAAAATCCTTATTTTTCACTTACTTCTGCCATCCGTTCTCGCTCAATGCTTTTTGAACTTTATCCTGTAAATGATGATGCACTTTATATACTGTTAGAGAAAGAGTTATTAAGTAAAAGTATATTATGTAATCAACAAGCAAAAGATTATCTAGTTAAAAGTAGTGGAGGTGATGCTCGTGCAATGTTAAAACTTTTAGAATTTTCATCTGCTATAGAAACCACTATAACATTAGAACTTTTAAAATCTTTACGACCAAATGCATTAAGTGCTGGGAGTAGTGAACTAGGAGTTCACCATGATTTAACATCAGCACTTATTAAATCTATAAGAGGTTCAGATATAGATGCAAGTATATACTATCTTGCTAGGCTTATAGATGGTGGTGAAAGTGCTGATTTTATAGCTAGAAGACTTGTGATTTTAGCTAGTGAAGATGTTGGAAATGCAAATCCTCAAGCATTAACACTTACAACTTCAGCTATGACAAGTGTATCTAAGATTGGTTTTCCAGAAGCTAGAATCATTTTGGCACAAGCTGTAGTTTATCTTTGTGCATCTCCAAAATCAAATTCTTCTTATTTAGCTATAAATTCTGCACTTCAGGCTGTAAAAGATGGTGTAATATTGAAAATTCCAGAAAATATAACTAAAATAAATAAGGATTATATTAATCCTCATAATTTCAATGGATATGTTAATCAAAATTATCTTAGTAGAGATTTAAAGTTTTGTACACTCAAAGATGTAGGTTATGAGAAAAAAATGAAAGATTGGTTAAAAAATATCATTAATTTTAGTTCAGATTAATTATAAAAACTATAAACTATTAAAATTTTAAAGAAAAGAGTTTTTATATGAGCATTAAATTTAAATTAAATATCATTCAATTTTTAGTAATCCCTTTTTCATTAGTTATCTTAATCTTAACAGTTAACCAAGCATTAGAAGAAAAAGCTAATATACTTAGATCTCAACAATTAAATCTTCTTTCAGGTAAATTAAGTCTTTTAATTCATGAAACACAAAAAGAAAGAGGTGCTAGTGCCGGTTTTATAAGTTCTAAAGGTAAAAAATTTGGTAATATTTTACCAAAACAACGAGAGATGACAAATAAGAGAAATCTTGAATTTAAATCATTTATCAAAATAATTGAATTAGATGATTTTCCAAAAGAGTTAGAGAATAAAATTATCTCATTAGTTTCAGATATGAATAAAATAAATGAAATGCGTTCAAAAATTGATGCTCTAAATGTAAGTGTAAAAAAACAAGTTTCATATTATACGCAAATTAATGCTAAGATTTTAAATATAGTGGCATTAAGTGCAAAATTAGTTAATAATGTCAAATTTGTAAAAGCCTTAGATAGTTATACAAATTTCTTAAAATCAAAAGAAAGAGCAGGTATTGAAAGAGCTATTTTAAGTGTAACTTTCTCAGAAAATAAATTTAAAGAGGGTATATATTCAAAATGGATTACTTTAGTAGCTGAACAAGATGTTTATTTAGAAGCTTCAATGGCTATGGCAAGGGAAAATGTAAAAACTTTTTATCATGAAAAGATGAATTCACCAATCATTAGAAAAGTAAATGAGATGAGAGATATTGCAAAAGAAAAATCTGTAACAGGAAATTTTGGCATAGATAGTAGGGTATGGTTCAATACTATTACTAAAAAAATAAATCTACTTAAACAAGTAGATAATGAAATATATAAACAAAATACACAGTTATTAAAAGATACTGAAGAAGCTTCAAAACAGCATTTTATTATTTTAATAGCATGTTATACTTTTTTTACTACTGTGACTTTTATATCTATTTTACTGATTAGTAGAGGTGTTAAAAAAAGTGTAAGTAGTTCTTTAAAAAATATAAATCATGTTTCTAATAAGTTAGATTTGAATTATAATGTAACAGTTAAAGGTAAAGATGAAATCTCTCAAATTTCACAAGCATTGCACACTATGATTGTGGCATTTAAAGAAACTGTACTAAGTACTAAAAATGTTTCATCCAATACATTAGCAGAGAGTTCAAAACTTGATGATATTGTTGAACAACTAACTAAAAATAGTAAAGAGACTCAAGAGCAGATTAAAAATGTAGATAATTTAGCAAAAGATGTTGGAGATAAACTAGATGATGTGGAAGAATCTACAGTAATTGTTTCAGAAGATTTAGAAAAAACATCAAATGTACTTGATAGTTTTGTTGCTATCTTGGATTCTGTTATTAATGCTATAGAAGATGGTAATGCTTACCAAGAAGATTTAGCTACTAAAGTATCTTCATTAACAGAACAAGCAAAAAATATTAAAGATGTATTGGGAATTATCTCAGATATTGCAGATCAAACAAATTTACTTGCATTAAATGCAGCTATTGAAGCTGCTCGTGCTGGTGAACATGGTAGAGGGTTTGCTGTTGTTGCTGATGAAGTAAGAAAACTAGCTGAAAGAACTCAAAAAAGTTTAAGTGAGATTGGTGCAAATGTTACACTTATCACTCAAAATGTTGTAGAAATTTCAGACGAAACAGAAAAAACATCTAAAAATATGGTGAAGATTTCAGAATCTGCTCAAGAACTTATTGTGTCATCAAATACTACAAAAGAAAATTTAGCAATTACTACTGAAAAATCTATAGATGTAATGCACCAAAGTACATATATAGCTACCAAAACAAAATTACTTATTTTAAGTATGGATGAAATTTTGGAACTATCTATTAAAAATAATCAACTAGGAGCTTTAGTTGAAAAATCTGTAGTTAATTTAGAAGATAATTCAAAACATCTTGAAAATGAATTAGGTAGATTTAGTGTATAAAAGGTAAGAAAATAAAATAAATGTGTATTTTAGTTAGTCTTAATAAGATTAATTATACACTTAGATTATTTTAATTTAAACTAAGGAATATTATGGAAATTTCAACTTCAGGAAATACCGTTACAATATCAGGAAACATAAAAAGTGTTAGTGACTATCAAACTATTAAAACTTCATTAGATGCTCTAATTAGAAATGATAGAATTGTTATCAATATTACAGATTCTATATCAATTACATCTTCAGTTATTGGTTATTTCAATAAACTTGTATTAAAAGATAAAATTAATATTGAAATGAATATTGGTAATGAACAATTAATGGAACTTTTAGAAGATTTAAATTTAGCTTCTATTTTTAACGCTAGAAAAGTTTAATTTTTTAATGGCAAAAGCTACATTAGATAAAGGTTTATTAGACTTTTTACAAACTCTAACTGTTTTATGTGTTGAAGACGAAAAAGATATACGAGAAGTATATAATTCTATATTTACAAGATTAGCTAAAACTGTTATTTTTGCTAATGATGGAAAAGATGGTTTAAAACAATACAAAAATAATAAAGTTGATATCATAATAACTGATCAGCAGATGCCAAGAATGAATGGTGTAGATATGGTAGCAAAGATTAGAGAAACTGATCAAGATATACCTATAATTCTAATCACAGCTTTCAATAATCCAGAACTACTAACAAAAGCATTAAATTTAAACATTAATAGCTTTGTGCAAAAACCTATAAGACATAATGAAGTTATTTATGCTCTTGAAAAAGTAACAAAGATACTTATAGCAAATAAGTATCTAAAAGATAAGGATGAGTATCAATCTTATCAAGAAAATCTTGGATTTTCAAAAGAACTAAATATATTAAGAAATGATTACTACTATCAGATGATGGATTCTGATGGTATTTCTCTTATAGATTTCTTATATAATCCACTTGATGTTATGAGTGGGGATGCTTATAGTGCTAGAAGAATTGATGAGCATAGTACTTTTTATCTTATGGTTGATGGTATGGGTAAAGGTATATCTGCATCACTTACAGCTATGATTATGACATCTTATATCAATCATCTTTTTGACAAAATGTTAGTATTAGGTAGTTTTGATTTAGATTTTATAGTGGGTGAAGCTATCGCATTTATCAAACCTATCCTTCTTGAAGAAGAAGCATTAGCTATGGATTTTGTAGTAATAAATAATCAAGAGAATAAACTTTATTATGCAAAATTTGCAATGCCTGTATTACTAATGTTAGATATAAATGATGAAATAATTAGATTAAAATCAAATAACCCACCTTTATCTAAATATCAACCAAATTTTAAAACATCAAGTGTAGATATAAATCATATAACTAAATTTCTAATTTATACTGATGGTATAGTTGAAAATGAAACTATTTGTGAGGGTATCCCATATAGTGAATTTATAGAAGAAGATTTTAAAAGTTCATTAACAAGACAAGAATTAAAAGATAAGTTTTCAACGAAAATTGTTGAGCAAGAAGATGATATCACTTTAATCTTTATAAATAAAATAGAAGAAACTAAGATAGATATTGCTCACAGAAAGTTTGAAACTAAGCTAAGTGTTATAGAAGAAAAAGCTGGTATATGGTATGAAGATATATGGAAAGAATTAACATCTGATGAAAAAAAATCATACAGAGCTGGTTTAGTTTTTACAGAACTTATTATGAATGCTTACGAACATGGAAATTTAGGGATAGATAAACAACATAAGCATACTCTATTGCATGAAGATGTTTATTTTGAAACTTTACTAGAAAAAGAAGAAAATTGTAAAAAGATTATAGAAGTTACTGTAAGTAAAATAGTATATAAAAATACTACATATATTATAACTCTTATTGAAGATGAAGGTAAGGGTTTTGATACTCATACTTTAAGCGAAATCTTCAGAAATTCTCACACTTTTAATGGTCGTGGTGTTTTCGTATCAAGAAAGAATTCTTTAGGAATTTATTACAATGAACAAGGAAATTCAGTTTTATATTTAAATAAACTATAATTTAAATATTGTTTTTGAAGAAAAAAAGATTAAATTTCTTGCAAATAAATGCAAGAAATTTAGATTATTTTGCTAATGCTGCTTTTGAAGCTTCAACAACTGCAGTAAATGCTGCTGCATCATTCATAGCCATATCAGCAAGAATTTTACGATCAAGTTCGATACCAGACTTGTGAACACCGTTCATAAATGTAGAATAATTCATACCATTTAAACGAGCCGCTGCATTGATACGGATAATCCATAGTTTACGGAATTCTCTTTTCTTTTGCTTACGATCTCTGTGTGCATATACTAATGAACGCTCAATTTGCTCTTTAGCTTTTCTAAAGTGCTTACGACGACCACTATAAAAACCTTTAGCCAGTTTTAATATTTTCTTATGTCTTGCTCTACGAATAGTACCTGTTTTTACTCTTGGCATTTCTTTCCTTTTTTCTTTACCCAGCTACATTTTTGTAATCAGGGTGCTATTTTTAAATAGTCTTGCCCAATTCTTAAAATTGGAGATTTATGAAAAACTAAAATTAGTTAATCATAGCCTTGATACTTGTAACATCTGCTTTAGATACAACAGCTGGGCTGTTTTGCTCTCTACGAGTGTTAGCATCTTGTTTAGTTAAAATATGACTTCTGTATGCTTTACCGCGTTTAACAGAACCATTTTTCTTAACTTTAAAACGCTTAACAGCGCCTTTTACCGATTTCATTTTAGGCATCGATTATCCTTTTCATAAAATTCTCATAGTTTGAGGGTGAAATTATATCAAAAAATTTCTGTATTTTTGATATAATCATCTTATGAATTCAATAAAACATATACAAAATGCCATAGATGAGTTAGATGCAGAGGTTCAAGAACTATTGCTTGACTGGAATATTCCTCTAAATGAAAAAGACAATATTATGCTTCCATTACTTCAACAAAAAAAAGTTTTAACACAAACGCTAGAAGATTTAACTTACTTAAAAGAGAATCCACCAACACCAAATCAACCATGTGGCATCTCAAAATATAGAGATGATAATTAAAACTATAGAAAATATAAATTGTAGTGAACTAAACATCTACAAACAACTAAGAGAAAATGCTTTTAGAGATGACAATAGTTTTATAGCAGATTCGCCAAAAGTTGTAAATCTACTTTTAGAAGAAGATATTGAGGTAAAAAGCATCTTAGCAACACAAGAGTATTATGATGAGTTTGAAGAGCTAATAGCTTCTAAAAATATACCAAAACTTTATGTGGCTTCCAAAGATGAGATGCAAAAGATAGTTGGTCATAAGATTCATCATAACTGCATGATGCATGGCATCCGACCAAATGATACTACACTTGAAAATTTAGATGACAATATAATCATGTTAGACAACATAACATCAACTGAAAATATAGGCTCAATAGCAAGAAGTGCTGTAGGTTTAGGTGTAACTTCATATCTTGTCCCAAAACAATCGCCTCACCCTTTTAGCCGACGAGCATTAAGAGTTTCTATGGGTTATGCATCTATGCTAAAGACACATATATATGATGATATTTTTCAAACTATAAAAGAACTAAAAGCAAATGGTTACAAAATCTTTGCAGCTGAAGTCACACCAAATAGCACCTTTTTAAGTGATATAAAAGTACCTAAAAAATGGGTGATTCTTATGGGGCATGAGGGTCATGGTATATCTAAAGAAGTTTTAGAAATTTGCGATGAAGTTGTAACAATAGAGATGCAACCAAATGTAAAAAGTTTCAATGTAGCAGTTGCATCCTCTATCATTATGTATAAATTTAAAAATTAAGCTTGTAAAAGTTTACTAAGTGCACTTTTACTTTGTTCATCTACTTGATTTATAACCATTGATTTTTCTGCATTTTTAGTTGCAAAATCTATCTGAGAGATAGTCCCACAAGTTCCATCCTCTTTTAAAAACATACCACAACTTTTCATCTCACCTAAAGTTTGGTTTGTTTGTGTTTTAAATGTAAATTCACTTGATTGAGAGTTTAAGAAAATAGCTCCGATGCCAACTTCACCTAGTCCTACTAACTCTTTTTCATTGTTATCTTCATTTTTTAGCCAGATTTGTAGTTTGTCAAAGATGCTATCGTTTTCATCTATCCAACCATTTTTATCTTTGTCATACTCGCTTAACTCTCCAAAACCATCACCAGTTTTTGTACCAAATAGTTCACTTCCTTGGTTTATGATGCCATCATTATTTTTGTCTAGTGCTAAAAAGCCACTATTACTACCAAGTGTAGAAATTTGGTCACTTTTTCCGTCATTGTCTAAATCAAATGAGAAAGATTTTTGAGATAGTTCAGGTATATCTCCATCTATGTTTACAACAAGTGGATCAAAAAGTGAGTAAATATCTATACGATTTTCAACTGCAAAACTTCTTTTCATAGAGAAATTCATATCTATATCTAATGAGCCATTATCTGTTTGTATATGACCTTTTGTTGCGAAATTTACTTGTTCATCTTCCTGATAGTTTAGTGCTAATGATGTATGATAATATGATAATTCTTTTTGGTTATCATTATTTTGAATATCTGGCATCTGTTGTAAATCTTGTGTTTGATAATTTTCTACTGGAGATTCCATATGAAGAAGTTTATTTATAAACTCTTGTATCATTTGATGAATAAGTTGCATACTGTCATTTTGAAAGAGATCTGATCTTCTAGGGGCTTCTACCTCTTTAATCTCAATATTTTCCTCATCTTGTTTTTTTTGTGCTTTTTGTTCTTCAACTTCAAGACATACAGTTGAAAAGCTCAAACTTGTTTCTAGCTCTACTCTACTAAAAGAGTGTTCTGATTGCATTTGTATTTCATGTGATTGTATTTTCATAATAAAGCCTTTTTTTAGTTAGGTCGATGCTCCTATCCCTAATTGACCTATGATTATAGAATTTTCCGTCCATTAAATATGTAAAGCAAGTTTAGTACCTAAATATTGCTATAATGATATTTATGAAAAAGATTAACTATATAGAACTAGGGGCAACACTATTTATCCCTGCTAACCATAAAAATTTACAAGATGTTGCTTTTGGTATAAAATACCCAACTTTAAAAAGTTTACTTATTGATTTGGAAGATTCTGTATCTGAAGTTGATTTAGAAGATGCTGTAGAAAAACTCAAAAATATTCTTGATACTTTAGATGAAAAAAAGCTTTTTATCTTTGTGCGACCTAGAGATTCCAAGAACTTAAAACAACTACTTCAATTTGAAAATATACGAAAGATAGATGGTTTTATATTACCAAAATTTTCACTAGAAAATGCTAGTAAATATCTAAATTTATTAGAAAAAACAGATTTTTCTTTTATGCCTAGCATTGAAGGTGCTGAACTTTTTGATGTAAATAAACTCATAAAACTAAAAGATATTTTACTTCCATATAAAGATAAAATCATCCTCATAAGGTTTGGTTTAGAAGATATGTTAAGACAACTAAAAATGAAAAGAAAAGCATCTGAATCTATCTTTGATTTTAGTGTTACTTCTTTTATACTTGGTCAATTTTTAAGCATATTTAAAAGTGCTGGATTTGGGGTAAGTGGTGGAGTTTATCCATATTTTAAAGATGAAAAATGTTTTTTAGATGATATTTCAAGAGACTTGAAAGAGGGATTATTTACAAAAACTATAATTCACCCAAATCAGATTGAACCACTTAACAACTTATATAAAGTGAAAGAACAAGAGTTAGATGATGCTTTAGAAATTCTATTTAATGATAAATCCATTTTTAACCAAGATGGTAAAATGGCTGAAAAAGTAACAATGACACCATACTCACAAGATATAGTTACTAAATCTTTTATATATGGGATTAAGATTTGAACATAGATGTAAAAAAGGATATCATTAAATCAAAAAGAATCTCTTACTTACTATTCATAAAATTGTAACCTAGTTGTAACCAAGATTTTTTATAATTTCACTATTAAAAGAATTAAGGGAACAACTAATTATGAAAAAAATCGTTTTATCAAGCTTAGTAGCTTTAACTTTAGGGACTGTATCTGCAACTGCTGATTCTGTAAAATTATATCAAAATGAGCTAGGTCAAGTATTTACTACTGCTGCAGCAGATCGTACAGAGATTAAAACTTCAACTCCAGTATTTTCAAAAGCTGATAAACTAAAATTCAGTGGTACTGTTTATGCAGGTTATACATATACTGAACAAGAAGATTCATCTCTTAAAAATAAAAGTCAATTTGAAATTAGAAGAGCTTATTTACAATTAAAAGCATATCTTTTAGATGACCCAAAATCATACTATCGTGTAACTCTTGATGCTCATAATGACGGTGGAAGTCAAGATATGAGAATGAAATATGCTTACCTTTACTTAAATAATATCTTACCATCAACTGGTGTAGAAATAGGTTTAGTTCACCGTCCATGGCATGATTATGAAGAGCATAATGCTTGGTATTTCAGAAATATCCAAAAAGTTTTAACAGAAAATAAAAATTCTGCTCACCTTTCAAACTCTGCTGATTTTGGTTTTAATTTTAAAACAAAGACTCAGTTTATAGATACTGAAATTGGTTTATTTAATGGTGAGGGTTACCATTCTAATCAAGAAGATAGTAATGGTATCTCTTTAGAATGGAGAGCAACAGCACATATACTTGGTGTAAGTGGAAAAGATAAACAAGATAAAAAAACTTACTTTGATGCATCTTTCTTTGGTCAATTAAACCAAAACCATAAAGCAAGTGCAAATGGTATAGCTGGTGATTATGATGATTTATACTTTTATGGTATTCATACAGTATATAACCAACCATCTTTCTTAGTAGCTGCTCAATACATCTATTCTGATGATACAGCATCAAATGGTACATATGTATCTGCTCAGGCTGGTGATGGTTACTCTTTTAATGGTGAATATCGTTTAGGTAATGATTATGAGTATAGAATGTTAGCTAGATATGATAGTTGGACAGATAAAGAGTTAAATTCTGCTGATGAAAAAGAGAAAAAAACTATTACAGCTGGTTTTGCATGGGATCAAAGTAAAAATGTTCAATGGGTTGCTAGTGTGATTAGTTCAGATAACCAAGACTCCACAACTGATACAACAGATTATATGATAACTACTGAGATTAAATTCTAAATTAAAAAGTTTAAATAAGAGACAATTTGAATTTTTTATTTTTAATTACTAATTTCCTGTTTTAAAATAATGTAAACTCAATCTTGAGTTTACATTATCAATTATAAAGATAAGCATTTCTTTATAACTAAAAAGATAAAATCACTCTATGATAAAAAGATACCCAACTAAAAAAATATTTGTCGGTGATGTTGCTATAGGTGGTGATGCACCTATAAGCACTCAGTCGATGACCTTTACAAAAACTTCAGATGTTGATGCTACTGTTGAGCA
>Ga0256827_10002285_pt1 | contig 12368 bp, 8 predicted proteins | sample CV84metaG_FD_185977 | JGI IMG/M metagenome (GOLD analysis project Ga0256827, IMG submission 185977) | Hydrothermal vent microbial communities from East Pacific Rise, Pacific Ocean - CV84 | ecosystem: Environmental > Aquatic > Marine > Hydrothermal vents | place: Pacific Ocean: East Pacific Rise... | reverse complement strand
AAAGCTCGTTTCACAACTTCAAAAGGCTCTTCCACTCCACCCATAAGCTCTACAACTATATCTATCTCGCTATCGTTTAAAATATCATCTACATTATCTGTAATAACAATATCTAAACCTCTATCTTTTGCTAAGTTTTTCACTACACCACTTTTAACAGTTATATCAACACCAGCTCTTGCAGTGATAACATCAGCATTATCTTTTAAAATATTTGCAACACTTGTACCAACAGTTCCAACACCGATTATTCCAACTTTTATCATTCAGTAAGCTCCACTTCTACTCTAAGATTTATTATTTTTTGTATTATAGCTTTAATTCATCAAAATATATTAAAATTGAGGAAGTAACTCAAGTTTGTATATTAAAGCCCCTATTTAACTGATACCGTCTATAATTACATTATCTTAAACAATGGAGTTTTTTTATGTTTAAACTTCTCTTGCTTTCACTCATAATTTTATTTATAGGATGTGCTGATAATAGTGACAATCCAACAGCAGAGGTCTATTTAGAGGAACCTACTGTTGAGCAAAATAGTGATGCTATTTATGTTAAATTTAAAACAAATATTAATGATGCAACTGTTCATGAAAGAACAGTTTATCTTTTAGATAAAAATGATAATCTTGTTAATGTAGATATAAAACTTCTATACTATACAAATGAGATTGTTTTAACTCCATATAGTTATCTTCCTATTGCAGAAAAATATACATTAATTGTAACAACAGGTGTTAAAGATATAAATGATAATCATTTAAAAACAAACTATGTATATCGATTTACAACTATGGAAACTGTTCCTGTTTTATCCGATTTAAAAGCAAGTGTTGCTGAAGATAAAGAATATGGAACAACTATTGGTCAAATAGATATTAGAACAACAGGAGATAACAATATATTATCTATCGATTTAAGTGGTGTAGGAAGTGATGTTTTTCAAGCTTCTATTTTAGGATATATCTCTTTAGCCAAAAATAATACACTTGATTTTGAAACAACTACTTCATATCATTTAACAGCCGTAGCAACTAATAGTATAGGAACAAGTAAACCTGTAATAGTAGATATAAATGTTACAAATGTAGCAGAAATTGTACCTACTCTTCTTGAATCTAATGCAACTGTTGCAGAAGATGCTCAAGAGGGTGATTATGTTGGAGATGTAATTATTGAAAGTAGTGGTGATCACTATATTTTATCTATGGATATAGATGGTACAGGTTCAAAAAACTTTACTGTTTCTCCAACAGGAGAGATTACTGTTGCACCTGATGCTGATTTAGATTATGAAACTCAAGATAAGTATAGATTAACAGTATCTGCTGCAAATGGAGCTGGAGATAGTGAATCTGTTCCTCTTACTATTTATATTTCAGATGTTGATAATGTCGCTACTTTAGATAATTTTATTGGTTATGTTGATGAGAATGCTTTAGGTGGAGTGGAAGTTGGAAAAATAAAAATAATTAGTGATGGTGATAATGATATATCTTCTATTAATCTAAGTGGTGATGGTTCTGAAAAATTTACAGTATCCTCTGATGGTACTATAAGTGTTGTTGATAATGTAACTCTTAATTATGAAGAAAAAAATGTATATAATCTCAAAGCAATTGCAAAAAATAGTGCAGGAGATAGTCCTAGTGTTGATATAAAAATAATTTTAAATAATATAGAAAACCCTTTTCTTATTGCAAAAATATCAGCAGATGATGCACAAAGAGATGATCATTTTGGAAAATCTATTGCTGTAAGTGGAGATTATGTTGTTGTAGGAGCATCTCAAGAGGATTCAATAAAAGATAACTCTGGTGCAGTTTATCTTTATAAAAAAGACTCTAAAGGTGTTTTATCTCAAATAGCAAAATTAAAAGCAGATGATGCAGATGAAGATGATTTTTTTGGATATGCAGTTGCAATCGATGGAGACTATATTGTTGTTGGTGCTTATAAAAAAGATATTAGTGATGAAGAAGATGCAGGAAAAGTTTATATCTTTAAACGAAAATCAGATGATAAAGATGATGTTGTTCAGATAGCAACAATAAAAGCTAAATCACCTCAAGAATATGCACAATTCGGAGATGCAGTGTCTATTAGTGGTAGATACATAGTAGTTGGTGCATCACATGAAAATGTTGAAACAGAGGATGATGCAGGAGCAGTATATCTCTTTAAACGAGAATCAGATAGTTTAAATGATGTTTCTTTAATATCTACACTCCATGCTAGCAATTATGGTAAAGAGGATTGGTTTGGTTACTCTGTTGCAATAGATGGTAACTATATAGTTGTTGGTGCATATGGTGAAGATACAGAAAATACTAATGCCGGAGCCAGTTATCTTTTTAAAAGAGATTCAGATAATACCGATGATACATCACAAATCGCTATGATTCTTATTCATAATTCAAGAGATTATGATTATTTTGGATACTCTGTTGATATTAGTGGTGATTATATATTAATAGGTGCTTATGGCGAAGATACAACAGCAAGTGGTGCGGGAACAGCTTATCTTTTTAAACGAGAATCTGATGATGAAGATGATATAACTCTTTTAAAAACTATTCAAGTTAAAGAACCTCATACTCAAGATTATTTTGGAAAATCTGTTGCAATTGATGATACATATATGGTTATAGGTGCTTATAGTGAAAATGTAGATGATCATCTTGATTCTGGAAGTGCTTATCTTTTTAGAAGAGATCTTAATGATGATACCGATATTATCCAATTAAAACAACTAACAGCAAGAGATATTACAGATCAAGAATTTTTTGGACGAAATGTAGCTATTAGTAAAGATAATGTAGTGGTAGCTACACAACAAGAGGGAAAAGATGTTAGTAGTTATGTTTTTGATATAGAACCTCTTGATCAAGTCTATTTTTATAATAAAAAGATAACTGATTATCCTGAAGAACTCACAAAAAAATTTGTTGTAGATATAGATGCAAGAAGTCCAAGAAGTGAAAAAATTAGTTTTAAAATGGGTGGAACAGATGGAGATCTATTTAATTTAGAAGAAAATAGTCTATATTTTAATAATATTCCAGATTATGAAAAACCTGAAGATGCTGGAAGAGATAATAGTTATAATATTAGTGTTATAGCTACCGATGAATTTGATAAAGAAGCATCTTTAGATATGCAACTTATCATTCAAAATAGATATTTTTTAAATGCCTCAAAAATAAAAGAGAAAAATCCATATCAAGATGATGCATTCGCCAAATCGATCTCTATCAGTGGTGATTATGTAGCTGTTGGTGTTCCTTACGATGATAGTTCTGCTCTTGGTGCTGGATGTGCATATCTCTTTAAGAAAAATGATGATGGAACTTTCCAACAGATAGCTAAATTTGAAGCTGATGATGCACAAGAGAATGATTATTTTGGACAATCTATCTCTATTAGTGGTAACTATATTGTTGTTGGTGCCTATTTAGAAGATACTAATGGTGAAGATGCTGGAGCAGCCTACCTTTTTAAAAGAAAATCAGATAATCAAAATGATGTACGACAGATAGCAAAAATAGTATCTGATGATACAAGTGATAATGATTATTTTGGATATTCTGTTGCTATTGATGGTAATTATATTGTGGTTGGTGCTTATCAAAATGACACAAAAGGAACTGATTCTGGAACAGCTTATCTTTTTAGAAGAGAATCAGACTCAAATAATGATTATAAACAAGTAGCAAAACTTAATGCAGATGATGAAGATGATAATGATCTTTTTGGTTATTCAGTAGATATTAGTGGAAACTATATCGTTGTTGGTGCATATAAATATGAAGATGAAAATGACGATGATGATAGTAGTTCTGATAGTAGTGAAACAGATGAAAATGATGATAGCAGTGGCGATGACGATAGTAGTGGTGGAGATATGGAAAATAGTGATGGAGAAACATCTTCCGATAGTGGATCAGGTGATGATAGTTCCGGAGGTATGGGTGGTGGCTCATACTATGTTCAAAGCTTCAAAAAAGCAGATAGCAATGAAGAAAATGATAATATAAATAAAGGAATAGTATATCTCTTTAAGCGAGAAACAGATACAAATAATGACACAAAACAGATAGCTAAATTTATGCCTGATGATCTGAAAAGTTATGATTACTTTGGGAAATCTGTTGCAATTGATGGTGATTATATAGCTGTTGGTGCTTATAGTGCTGATGTTGATGATATAAATAATACAGGAACAGCCTATCTACTTAAAAGAGAATCTGATGATGAAGATGATATAAAACAGATAGCTAAATTAAATGCGAATGATGCAAATGAAGAGGATTGGTTTGGATTTCATATCGATATAAGTGGAGATTATATAGCTGTTGGTTCTTATAAAAATGATGTTGATACAGAAGATTCTGGAGCAGTATATGTTTATAAAAGAGAATCAGATAATAAAAATGATGTAACTCAAGTCGAAAAGATTTCAGCATATGATGATGAAAAAGGTGATTATTTTGGATATGCTGTTGCTATCGATAATGATAAAATTGCTATTGGTGCATTTCGAGAAGATAGTGTGCAAGAGCAATCAGGTAGTGCATATATATATATAAAAGATAGTGATGAAAAGGAGTAATAAAACATATGAAAATAATATTAATATTTTTACTATTAGTGATTTCACTCTTAGCCAAAGATGATAAAAGTTGTTATACTGTGCAACTGCTAAGTGTTAAAAATAGCAATAAAAATATGCATACTATCTCTAAAAAAAGATATCCATCATCTTGTAAAGTTATGAGATTAAAAAGTTCTATTGCAGTTCGATGTGGTTGTTTTGAAAAGATAGAAGATGCAGAAGATAGATTATATAGCCTAGAAGATGATTATACAGATGCTTCTATCACTACTACTTATAAAAGAAGATTTAAAAAAAATAAAAGAATAAACAAAAGTAAAAAGAGAAAAAAAACAAAAAAGAATAAGACTCAAGAGAGTTGTCACTCTGTTGAAATTTTTAAAAAAAGAGATACCAAAAAAACAAGAGAGATACTCTCTCAAATGAATTTTCCAAATAACTGTCAAAAGATGACAATAGGAAAATCACTTGCTGTTCGATGTGGTTGTTATAAAACAAAAAAAGAAGCTAGAGTTGAAAGTTATATTTTAGAAGATGATTATAAAAATGTATCTTTAAAAATCACCTATAAATATAAATTTAAAGAGAAATTCCATAACAGCTATAAACAGATTAAAGAACAGAGAAAAATTAATAAAAACAATCAAACAAAAACTACTCTTTCTAATAAAACATGTTATTCAGTTGAAATCTTTAGAGAGAAAAATACTCAAGAAAATATGGGTAAACTTTTAATGCAAGAGTATCCAGATAGCTGTATAAATGTAGAGATCCAAAATATGTTAAGTATTCGATGTGGTTGCTATCAAAATAAAAATAAAGTTTTAGCTAGATATTATCAACTAAAAGATAAATTTAAAGATGCTCGTATCTCTAAAACCTATGTAAGAAGATTTTAATCAACTTATTTTTAAGGCTGAATAAGCCTCTTGAAGAAGTTGAAACTTCTGTGTATAATGCTCTAAAAGATTTGGATTTTCATGAAATACTTTATCTGGATGGTACACTTTTGTCAATTTTTTATAACTTCGTTTCAAATCATCTTGAGAAGCACCAACAGGACATTCTAAAATAGTGTAAAAGTGAATATTTTCATCCTCTTTCTCCTCTTTTACAAGATTACCAAAACTAAAACTAGCAAAATCAGAATAAAGTTTACTCATAAAATGCTTATCATATCTATATTGTATCTGATAATGTAAAATATCTTTTTTATTTAACGTTCTTTCCAATCTAGCTTTTGCTTTATAATTTGAAACATCTACAACCAAAGATATATCAGTACCTCGTTCAATATAAAGTTCAAGTTGTGATCTCATATAATTTAAAACCCATAAGTTCGCTTCATCTAAAGTGATTAAAACTGTATTTTTATTATATGCATAAAGATTGACTATAACAATTTCAGGTTCATATATTCTGTCTAATTCTATACGAATTGGTTGTTTTCCATATCTAAGCATAGAACGTAAAAAGAATTCATGTGAAAAATTATGTCGAGACGCATGATGTACACTAAGTTGTTGTAAAAATTCTGTGCGTATTTCATCAAGTGTTTCATTTCTAAAAACTAAAACAGCCTTTGGTAAAAATAACATACCTCGAGAGTGATGATTTAGAAAATTTTTCATCCAATCACTATTTAATGTTTGAAAATCTGTTGTTATAAGAATTAAATTGTTTCGTAATACTATTTTCATGTACTCCACTTTCAATCTTTTGAACTTAATATAAGCAATTATAGTACCATATTACTATAATAAAAAAGTTTTTGTTCTTAAATTTTGCTATTAGATAGTTTTGAGTATAATTTCAAAAATAATCTGCTGTATTAAGCATAAGGATACTATCTTGCTCGAAAATATGAATGAAAAATGTGCAGTTGTCGGTATATTTGGTCATAAAGAAGCTTCAGAATTAGCTTACTTTTCTCTTCACTCTCTGCAACATCGTGGTCAAGAAGCTGCTGGTATTAGCTCTTCAGACGGAACAAAACTTCACACTATTAAAGATCGTGGTCTTGTTATGAAAGTTTTTGATGAAAATAAACTTGCAACACTCAAGGGTGAAAGTGCAATAGGTCATACACGTTACTCAACAGCTGGAGATGATTCTATTTTAGATGCTCAACCAGTATTTGCTAGATATGATCTAGGTGAAATGGCTATTGTTCATAATGGTAACCTCACAAATGCAGAAGAAGTTCGTAATAAATTGATTGAAAAAGGTGCTATTTTTCAAACATTTATGGATACTGAAAACCTTATTCACCTTATAGCAAAAAGTTCAAAAGATAAATTATTAGATAGAATTATAGATGCTGTACAAAGAATAGAGGGTGCTTTTTCTCTTGTATTTTTAAGCAGAACTAAAATGTTTGCAATGCGTGATCGTCACGGTTTTCGTCCTCTTAGTTTAGGTCGTCTTCCAGATGGTGGATATATCGTTGCAAGTGAAACTTGTGCATTTGATTTAGTTGGTGCAGAATTTATTCGTGATGTTGAACCAGGAGAACTTCTTATCTTTGAAAAAGACAAAGCACCTAAAAGTATTAAAGTTTTTGAAGCAACACCAAAACATTGTATATTTGAATATGTATATTTTGCACGCCCAGACTCTACTGTTTTTGGTCAATCAGTATATGAAACACGTAAAAATATGGGTAAAGAGTTAGCAAAAATAGACCCTATTAAAGCAGATGTTGTGATTCCTGTTCCAGATGGTGGTGTACCTTCTGCTATCGGTTATGCTCAAGAGAGTGGTATCCCTTATGAGATGGGTATTATGAGAAACCATTATATCGGACGTACTTTTATAGAACCAACACAAAAAATGAGAGATCTCAAAGTAAAAATGAAACTCTCTCCTATGACAGAAATTATCAAAGGAAAAAGAGTAATTGTTGTAGATGATTCTATTGTTCGTGGAACAACATCAAGACGTATTATTAGAATGTTAAAAGAAGCTGGTGCAAGTGAAGTACATATGAGAGTTTCATCACCTCCAACGACTGATCCATGTTTTTACGGAGTAGATACACCTAGTAAAGAGAACCTTATCGCTGCAAATATGACAACACAAGAAATTTGTGATTATATAGAAGCAGATTCCCTTGCTTATCTTGATAAAGATGCTCTTTTACGTAGTGTAAATGCAGATGGTGAAGATAAATATTGTACAGCTTGTTTTACTGGTAACTACATAGTTTAGGCATATTTTGGAACAGATTTATACTTATGGAAACTATTTAAAAAATAAATTTGGGTGTAAAGTATATAAAGTAGGGATAAATATCTCAGGCTTTACTTGCCCAAATATAGATGGTACAGTTGCTAAAGGTGGCTGTACTTTTTGTGAAAATGATTCATTTAGTGCAAGTACAAATGAGATAAAAGATTTAAAAGGTTTTCATCTTAATTTAGACTCTACACATAACCCCTTTTTAGAAAAACAACTCAAACAATTAGAGATTCAATTTGATGCTATTAGTAAACGCCAAGTTGATAAATATAATGCTGAAAAATTCCTAGTCTATTTTCAATCTTTTACAAATACTTATGCACCTTTTGAAACTTTAAAAGCACTCTATGACAAAGCACTCTCTTTTGATAATGTTGTTGGTTTAAGTATAGGAACTCGCTCAGATAGTATCACTGATGAAACATTAGAATATTTAGCCAAACTAAATAAAACAAAAGAGATATGGATAGAGTTTGGTATTCAATCTGTTTACGATTCAACTCTCAAAAAAATAAATCGTGGTCATAGTAGTGATAATGTCAAAGAGTGGATTATCAAATCAAAAGATGCAGGATTAAATGTTTGTGGACATCTTATATTTGGTCTTCCAGATGAAGATGAAGCTATGATGTTAGAAACATCTAAACAAGCTTATGAATGGGGTATAGATTCTGTAAAATATCATCCTCTTTATGTTGTAAAACGAACAGCATTAGGAAACGATTTTATAAATAAAAAATTTACTCCTATTAGTGAAGAGGATTATCTAAATATTTTAGTAAAATCTATACAGATGAAACCAAAAGATGTATCGGTGCAACGTGTTACAGCAGGAATAGATGATGACTCTTTATTAGCTCCACAATGGTGTAGAAATAAAAATACTCAGATTAAAAATATTAATAAAGCTTTAAAAGTTATCGCTCTTAAATATTAAAAAATTTCTCTAAATAACATTCAACATAGATAATTTTAAAATATAATGGTTATAATAATCTCAAATTTAAAATTAGGTGGAAGGTTATGTCTATTGCACAATACCCTGATATATTTGATGAGTTAAAAGCTCAAGTTAAAGAGGCTGGTCTACTAGAGCGTGTTCCTGTTCGTGGCTCAATAGAGATGGCAGGAGCAATAATTTCGATGTTTATTGTTTATGCTATCGTTATAAACTGGGAGATGTTAGCTCCTCCTAGCTGGGCTCCATTTGCTCTTGGTTTTTTTATGACGATTATATTTACTCGTGCAGTATTTATATCTCATGATATTTTACATCTTCAATATTTTAAAAATAAAACATTCTCTTTTAGATTAAGTTATCCATTTGCAGCAATTATGATTAGTAATTCATCTTCTTGGTGGGATTTTAAACATAATATTAATCATCATACTTGGTGTAATGTTCCTGAAAAAGATGAAGATATTTTAGCTATGGATGGTGCATTTGCTGAAAAATATAAGGGAAATAAAACTTGGTTAAGAAATAGTAAATACTTAGTATTTTGGGGTGCAATGTTTTTTATGTATCCAGCATTTATTATTCAATCATATAATTTTGCTATTAAAAGAAAAAAATTTGGTGAACTTTTTTTAATGCTTCTTCATTGGCCTATTGTATGGGGACCAGTATTTTACTTCTTACCATTTTCTGATGCAATTACAGTTTATTTAGTATTAAACTTTACACTATCACCTTGGTTAGCCTTTGGATTTATTACAAATCATTTAGGATGTGAAGTGTTTGAAAAAGATGAAAGTGAAGATTTAACTTGGATGGAACTTCAGATGAGAACATCTCGTTCACTAAAAGGTGGAAAATTTATACACTGGTTTTATGGTGGATTAAACACTCAAATAGAACACCATCTCTTCCCTAAAGCACCACGTTTTAATCTTCTAAAAATAAAAGATATGACAAGAGAGTTTGCTAAGAAAAATAATATGAAATATTTTGAGACTTCACCATTAGAAGCATATGTTCAGATCAATGATGTTTTAAAAAGATATTAGATTAAAGATTGAGAATATTTAAAACTAAGTATTCTCAAAATCTTTGAACTTTTGGATATAAAGTTAATTCATCTTTTAAATTTTTTAAAGTGTATATATCAGATATCTTAATATACTTTGTAAATTTTGGAATATGTAAAGTTATCTTTTTAATCCGTTTATCTCTCTTAATAACCTTTAAAAGTTTTAATGAACTATCATAATAGGAGATATATGGATACCAATTATTTCTTCTTGAACTTAAAATTACTAATGTTTTAATATGAGATACATTTAACCAATGTGCATACAGAGAACGCTTTAGTTTTAGTTCTTGACCCAATTCTAAGAGAGGTGCATCTAAAAAAGCATCTATCATATCCACTTCATAACTCCACTCAGTAGGTGAAATCTGTTCTATATCTATAATTTTACATCCAACTTTACTTAACTCTTTTTGAAGCACTAATGGATCTGTTGCATATTCTGAAGTTAAACTTACACTCCATATAAATTCTAAGCCATTAAATGTTGAATTTGTTGTTACATATCTATAATAACCAATATTACGTAAAGAATCTCTCATCAATTTTACAAAAAAAAGTGGTGAACCAAATGTTTTAAAATGTAAATTTAACTCTTGTGGATTTTTAAAAAATAATCTTAACAATCCATTTTCTTTTAATGTTTCAACAACTTTTATAACATCAACACTATCATCTTTATAAAAATCTGATTGAGGGGAAAAGATAATCTTAATAAATTTTTTATTTCTTTCAAATTTATCATAAGAGAGAAAAGATTGTATTTTTTGTGTCAATCTATCTTCTTCATGAGTTTGATTGAGGTCATCTAAAAAAAGTTCATCTCCAAAAAGAGATATAGTTAGAAAAAAAAGAAGAAAAAAAACTTTCTTTACCACTTCTTACCTCTATTTATCTTCTTAAACTCCTCTAATGTTACCTCTTTAAGAACACCATCTTTATAAGATAAACGTAAACTTTTTCTATTTTTATAAAAGAGATCCTTACCATTTACTTTAAAAATAACATTACTATGACCTAAAATCATTAACCATTCATCTTTAGGATCAAAACTAAATTCATCTTTTAAAATTTTCTGATATTTTCTATTTTTTGTAATATCGATATAACCTATCCAAACTTTTGATTTAGGAATAAGAGATAATGAATATTGAGTAGGTGCTATATTTTTTATCTCTTTCTCTTTTTTTACTATAACCTCTTTTCTCTTTTCTTCTTTAAGAATCTCTTTTTTCTCTTGAATCTTTTCTCTTTTCACCTCTTGTTTTTGAATATGTACAACAGGTTTCTCTTTTCTTATAACTCTCTCTTTGGGTTGCTCTATTTCCCTCTCATGAAGAATTACCTTTTCTTTCATAGGTATTTTCTTCTCCTCTATCTTTTTTTCAAGTTTTATATTTTTTTTCACTTCATCTATAACTTTATTTTCAGGTGTAACAATATGATTTGGTGCTGTTTTTAAACTAAAAAAAGCAACTGTTCCAAAAACAATGAAAATTAAAAAAATATAAAAAACAGAAGATTGCTTATTTTTAGAAGCGATAACAAAAACACTTCCCTGTTCATCAGCATCTAATCGATGCTCATTATAAAAATCTCTAGCATTTTCTCGAATACTACTCAGATCTAAATCATATTGTTTCTCTATAATAGATAAAAATCCAAACATTTGAACTTTATTAATAGATTCAAAATCTTCGTTTAAAATAGACTCTATATGCGATTTAATAATATGTGTATCATTATGAATCTTCTGACTACCTAACTCTCTAAGCTCCTCTAAGCTATAACTCATACTCTCATCCTATCCATTAAAATTCCAGCAGCAACACTTACATTTAAAGAATCAAAATCGTGTTTCATTTTTATACTAACTACTTCATCAAGTTTAGAAACAACACGAGAACTCAATCCCTCCCCTTCACTTCCTAAAACAAGAACTCTCTTTCGTTCAATATAAACATCATTAATATCTCTTCCACTCATATCTGCACCATAAGAGGTAAAACCAGACATTTTTAACTCATTTAACACATCGTGAATATTATTTTCAATAGCAAATGGCATATTAAAAAGTGCCCCTGTACTTGTTCTTAAAATAGGTGCTAAAGGTAAACTTTTTACACCACAAGCGATGATAGCATCAACACCTAAAGCATAAGCACTTCTTACTATTGCACCGATATTCCCAACATCAGTTAAACCTGATAAAACTAATATAAATTTTTTCTCAAAGAAAAAGTTATATGGTTGGAGATGATAATCATCAACTTCGGCTAAAAAACCTTGATGATTTGCATTTTTACACATCTTTTGTGCAGCTTCGTTTGGAATACGTTTGACTTCAAATCCCATCTTCATCAAACGCGAATACTCTTTTTTTTCTAGTTCTTTCGCTAGATAGAGTGTTTTGATTTTATTTGGGTAGTTGTCGATTAAATAATAGATTGGTTGTTTTGCATAAATTAACATAAATG
>Ga0256827_10002284_pt1 | contig 12370 bp, 7 predicted proteins | sample CV84metaG_FD_185977 | JGI IMG/M metagenome (GOLD analysis project Ga0256827, IMG submission 185977) | Hydrothermal vent microbial communities from East Pacific Rise, Pacific Ocean - CV84 | ecosystem: Environmental > Aquatic > Marine > Hydrothermal vents | place: Pacific Ocean: East Pacific Rise... | reverse complement strand
ACTGGTGTGTAAACCTACATGAAGACAAAGATGACTTTAAAAAAGTTACCCAACCTTTTTATAATGAAACTTATCCTGCGTGGTGGAGTTTAGAGGAGAAGTTGGAAGAGTTTTGTTCTACTTATGTGGGTTAAAAACCCACTATTTACTACAACTTTCCTTTCCTTCTTCTCTCCAACTATACCCTTCAACTTCATACCAAAACTTCCCATAAATATAAGGTATATACCAATATTTATACATAATGGTTGCATCAGTTAAGTAATCTGAACCAGTACGCTCTAATACATCACTTACTGCTAAATCTAAATCTGGATGCATTTTAGATGGGAAAATAACATATATCTTAGACTCATCTTTACCTATAACTTTTTTATCATCTTTGACATAGCTCTTTTTAAAGTCTATATCTTTCGTACTAATCATAGTAAAAGTACCTAACTTCATAGAACAACCTGTCATTAATAATAGTAATGTTACTAATCCTAAAATCTTTTTCAATTCTTTTTTCCTTGATTACTTAATTTATTTTTATGATTATATAAAAATAAATTATATTTGAACTTTTAGATTTAAAATATATTATTATGTCCAAATTAATGCTTCATATTCTCATATAAAAAGTCATATAAATTATGATATTTCGTCTCTTTCCATATAGCTATTTCATGGTCATAAAAATAAATTTTAGACTGTACAATATTATCTTTAATTTTAAAACCATAAAAATCTCCTACTTGATTTTCAGAGAATAAAATATACCCTTTGGCTAATATTTTATTCTCTTCATTTATACTATATATATTGTAGTCACTCTCATCAAGAACAGAATACAAAATAGAAAAGGCAAAATAACCCCCTCCGTATGTTGTTACTATATGTTCATACTCAAAAGGTAACTTAACATTCATTTTCTTTTCTAGCTCTCGAAATTCATCTATAGTTGCTGGTCTAGAGTCTAACAATTTAAACCATATTGGATGTAATTGTTGTAATTCTTTAATCTTTTTATCAAATCCTAATGATTTCATATCTGGTAAAATTATTGACCCTTCTCTTATTTGCAACCTATATTTTGATTTTGAGATGATACAAATCTTAATTCTTTAGATATCAACATCAAAGTTTTTTCATTTTTTTCATTTTTCTTTAAATCTACCATATTTTTGAGATACCAAAATAACTCATTTTTATAAAAATAATATTCATCCCATTTATTATAAATAGTTTCAGGTAGCTTATCTAATAAAGAGATATCTCTACCTGCTAACTCAAAATTATTACATTTAATCTCCTCTTCTGCTAAATCCATTACTGACAACATAAAAGATATCATATATTTATTATATTTACTATCATCTTCTTTACTATTATCTTTACGTTTCAAAAGTTCATTATATGTTTCAGTAAAAACATCTTTAACTCTTTGATTATATTTTTTCTCCAAAAGCTTATTTTTCAAAAATAAAAATCCTAACCCACCTTGCATATCTTTTTCCTCCTAATAAAATAAATCATTAATTGAACTATACCCTTTATAAGGGAGTCCAACTTCTATTGTCGGTACATGTGTTAAACCTAAATTATTACCTATAAAACGTCTATGATGACCATCAACTATATATTTTCCTCCTCTATAACTTGTATAAATAATTGGCTCTTGTATACCAATCATTTGAACTTCAGTTCTTAATTCACGAAGTTCATCAGCATTTCGGGTCAATCCTTGGGTAGGTATTAAATCATCAATATGTGTTTCATGAAGAAAACTAATACTTTTCGACCCATACTTAACAGCCTTAGCACCAGCACCACCAAGAAGAACTCCTCCTGCACCTTGTAAAAGTAACTCTGTCGTAGAAATATCACCATTACTATATTGTGATATTGTATCATAAACTGCACCAACATTTGTAAACGTAAAAGCAGTATAAGCCAAATCTGCAACATCTGTTGATAACACCTGAGCAAGAATCATTTCATCTGTTGGAGTCATGTAACTTATGCTCACTTCTCCTACATATACATCACCATAGGGGTCAGAATCTTCTCCATAGACATAATCAATACCCGAAACATCAATATAAGGTGAACCCGAGGAGGTAGTAGTTGCTCTCATGCTATCTCTAGCATCTAAAGCTCTACCTTGTGCAATAATATTTTGTTGAGAGGAAGTTAACCCTCCACTATTCCCTCCCAAGGAAGTTGTATACGAAACATTATACTCAATATTTATATCACCATTAAAGATATGATACTCACCTTTAATTAACCCTGCTCCTGTTGCCATAAGACCTGCTCCATATGGTGTTTCGATTAATAATGCACCTGCTACCATCATAATAACACCTGTTATTTCATCAGCATGGTCTGAAACTCTTCGCTCAAACCTTCTATATTCACGCTTAATTTTTCCACCAATCCCCCAAAAATGCCCACTTGGATCAACATATTTCAAAGGGTTATTTCGCACATAAGAGTAACGGTTATAACTCTGTGTGTCGTATGGTGCTTGTATATATGTGTCAGCACTTAAAAATCGACCTATCGTTGGGTCATAGAGTCGTGCATTCATGTGAATGAACGGTGTATCTTCTATATGCTCATGACCTGTGAAGCCTCGGTTGGTGATACTCTCTTGTAGTTTCACCAAGTCTAGCTTTTCACCAAATGGTTTGTATGCCATTCTTTCTACTACTACACCATCTTGGTTGGTGATGGTGTCTACTGAGCCTAAGCTATCGTAATGGAGGTATTGGGTGTAGTGTATACCTTTTTTACCCAAAAGTAGTTCTTGTTTACTTGTTACTTCATTATGTACGGCTACTACTTTTCCATTAGCGTATATGAGGTATTTATGGGTTATGTTTCCATTTCCATCTTCGGTGTACTCATACCCTTTTCCTAGGTAATAGGTATCAGTAAACTTTTGGCTTTTTATGAAACGATTTTGGTTCATATCGTAGTTAAAAGTTATGCTGTTTTTATCGGTAATAATTCTTGTTGCTTTATTTTGGGCATTGTACTCTATTTTGGTATTGCCATTTCTGTCCATATTTCCATTTGGGTCATAGTGGAAGGTTTTTCCATCTTCTAGGGAGCTTACTTGGTGGTTTCCGTTATCATACTTTAGAGTATTTCCATCCTTGGTTATCATATCTCCATAGACATCATACTCATAGTTATGAGAAGAGAAACCTAAAGTGTTACTGTTCACGGTTGAGTACGCTATTCTATCTAACGCATCATATCCATAGGTTTGGGTGATTCCTAACTTTTTATCTTCTCGTTTTTTTAGACTTAAGTTATCATAATAGGCATAACTAAGCTCTCGAATGGCTCCATCATCGATAAAACCTGTTTTAGAATTTGTCATTACTCCTGACTCATTATAAACATCTTCCGTTGTTAGTCCATTTCCACTAAGGTATTTGGTAACTTGACCCATACTGTTTTGTTCTAGTACTTTGTAGAGGTAAACATGATTACTATCATCTACAAGTACTTTTTGGTAAGCATTTGAAATGGGCTTATTTTTTGTTGTAGTATCATCTTTGTAAAACTTTATTTCATTTTGTTTTTTGAGTTCTTTAACAGATAAAGCTCTAGCATTTGCATACTTCCAATCTCTGTCACTTCTTACTGAAATGTACGACGTAGTGCTTGTTGCTACAAATGTTATAGTCTTTGTCGTTTTACTTCCACCTGTTTGACTTACAAAAGCTAATACTCCCTCTTTTCCAACTACGGGAATACTTTGTTGAGGAACACTATTTGTAACTGTTAAATACGTATTTGCTACAAACTCTTCATCTCTATTAACATCTGCTCCTAACAATTCTGCTGATACTCTATATGTTTTCCCAACTTCAGTTACAACACTTTTATATGCTCCTGAACCTGCTGTTTTTGTTGGTACATAGGTATATATTTCACCATTATATGTTCGTGTATATGTTCTATCTGACCATATTTCCCCAAATGCGTTCCATGATTCTGACTCATCTATTAACTCTACTGCTGGTGTTAGGTCTTCATCATTATTTTCACTTTCTGTTGATTCTATTTTTTTTACAGATAATGCTCTAGCATTTGCATACTTCCAATCTCTGTCACTTCGTACTGAAATGTACGATGTCGTGCTTGTTGCTACAAATGTTATAGTCTTTGTCGTTTTACTTCCACCTGTTTGACTTTCAAAAGCCAATACTCCATCTTTTCCAACTACGGGAATACTTTGTTGAGGAACACTATTTGTAACTGTTAAATACGTATTTGCTACAAACTCTTCATCTCTATTGACATCTGCTCCTATTAGTTCTCCTGATACTCTATATGTTTTCCCTACTTCGGTTGTAACACTTTTATATGCTCCTGAACCTGCTGTTTTTGTTGGTACATAAGTGTACTTTTCACCATTGTATGTTCGTGTATATGTTCTATCTGACCATATTTCACCAAATGTGTTCCATGATTCTGACTCATCTATTAACTCTACTCCTAGTGAATCTGTATCTTCATCTTCTTCATCATTACCTTGATTTTCATCTTTCACCTGCTCTGCTGGTGCTTTTATACTCTCTAAGTACCCTTGGGCATTATAAGTATTTATGAGTTTAAAGCCATTTGGTTGAGTGGTAATTTTTAGTTTTCCATCTGCATTATAAGCATAACTTTGTGTGAAGCTTTTGTTATAAACATCTGTCTTAACCTCTTTTATTTTTCCATTACTTGTATAGCTATAAGTTTTTGTAATACCATCTGTTGACTCTGAAGTCAGTTTTCCTAAACCATGTTCTGATTTATCATAACTCCAATTACTTATTCCATCTTCTGTTATCTCTTTGGTTTTACGACCCAACTTGTCATACTCTATGCTGGTTTTTTGTTTTTTTGCATCGGTTTGGGTTTTTAGTTGACCCAAAGCATCATAGGTATAGCTCCATGAACCCATGTCGGGGTCTTGCATGGCAATTTTATTACCTAAAATATCATACTGCATCTTAACAGCCATCACTTTGATACCGTTTGGAATGGTTTTTACAAGGTTACCTATGGCATCGTATTCATACTCAACATAGGTTCCCTCCTCTTGTTCAACCTTAATGACCTGACCTAAAACATTTTCAGTAGTTGTTTTACTAAGATTTTCATTTTCTACTGTTCCTGGAGAAGTAACTGTAACACTCAGTTTATCATAAGAGATGGTTTCAGAAATAGTCTCATCAGCATCACTTGGTGATGGTTTTACTGTCTCTATTGGTCGTCCTTGTACATCATAACTATAGAGTATATACTTAGCTGTTTCATCTTCTGTATGAGGCAGTGACTTCTTTTCTACTTCACCTTTGGCATTATATTTGGTCTCTACACTAACTACTTCACCATCAAAACGTTTACTAGTCTCTAATACTACTCGGTCATACTTATCATAGTAAGTAACGGTTTCAGGATTCCCCGTTGAAGTAACCGTTACTTTATATTTGGCTCCATTTTTAGAGCTATAAGCATAGGCATATTTTGTAAAGGTACCATCAGCATACTTCTCTAATGTTTTTTTACCCCATCTGTCATACTCAAATATAGTTACTAAACCATTGGCATCGGTTGATTTAATCAGCTGACCAATCGTGTTATACTCATTATCGTTTGTATTACTATGTCCTATTGGGTTAGTAGTTCTCAGAAGATACCTACCATCACTACTGTACTTATAGCTTGTTACTCTATCCTCTTTTAATGATGGAGCAGAGATAGTTTTGGTTTTTATATTTCCAAAAGTATCATACCCATAGGTAGTGGTAAGCTCCAGTGCATTACCAGGTTCGATGGTCTCTGTTTCTATGCTTCCTTTTGGAGTATAGGTAAAAGAAGATTTTCTAATTTTAGGTTTACCCCAACCCTCATGAGTCACTTTTGCCTCTTTTAAATGCCCAAGCATCCAGTTTTCTTCTTTGTTATCATACTTGTTATCAGTAGTTTTAGTAAAGTTTTTCTTACCTTCAGTGGTTGTAGTCATCTTTAACACATTACCGTAATTATCATAACTGTTGTAGTTGGTAGTTATAGTACTAAGGAGACTACCATTATCGTAGTTCTTTTGGGTGGTTGATTTGGTTTTGATAATGTACTGTTTACCTTTTTGAGCATAATCGAGTGTAGAAGTACTCTCTGAAATTAACTCATCATCTATATAGTTCTTTGTTGATTTTATGTTTCCTGTAAATGGGAATTGTTGATAATACTCAGTAATTATTTTTCCACCATAACTATCGGTTGTAATAATCTCTTTAAAACCTAATAACCCCCTATAATAGTTATATTTTAATCCATTATATTCATAAGATACAATATATCTACCACCTAAACCATTATCTTGATTAATAGAAGAAACTACAAACCTCTGTATTTGTATATTTTTTGTATTTTTTTCTAAATCATCAGATTTACTATAAACTGTACTATCTGATAGTTGTTTATAATCAATCATTATTTTATTTTTAAATGAATCTTTAACTTCTGTAAGTAAAGTAGACTTCATCTTGTTAATATATATATCTGTATCACGGTTTAAAACAGCAATATCAACACTACCATCACCATTTAAATCGGCTAATTGAATTTTTTGCAATTCTGCATGAATATTTAAATTATACTTCTCAACAAAATTTCCTCTTCTATCATTTAGATAAATAGTATCATCATTATAAGTTACATGCTCATTATTACTATCAGCATCAATAGTAAATATGTCTAAGAAGCCATCTCCATTAAAATCTGCAAATCTAATTTTATAAGCATCTATATCTATTGAAGGTTTTATGCTACTTATAGTAAATTTTCCTAATCCATTGTTAATCCAAATATTATCTTGTCCCTTATTAATATCATATATATCTAAAGAACCATCTCCATTTAAATCTGAAAAATTTACAGTACCTTCATGACCATAAATATCAATATTACTTTCTATCCAAGTAGCATTTTTTGTTGAGAGATAGAGTTTACTTTTAGGGGTTACTTTTTTCCCATTTCTTGTTGTATTTACAAAAGCACCAAGTTCTACAGATAATATATCAAGAATCCCATCACCATTAAAATCTCTAAAATAATCTCTTGTTGTTTTACTTCCAAGCTCATATACATTTTGAATAATCGTAGAACTATCTTTTTTCGTAAAGTTTTCATCTCCATCATTAAGATATATAGAGATTTGATTGGTTTCTTTTATCGCATAATAAAAAACTGTTCCATCCCAAGAATAAGAATAAATCTCACCTCCAGCAGCAAGTGCTTCTTCTACAGTACCCTGCCCGTTATATCCATCAAAATGACCTACACTAGTAATAATATCAATATTTCCATCATCATTAACATCTGAAAACTGAACAGTATTAGGAGTAAGATTAGTCTCAAAATTCATAGATTTTGTATGTGAAAAAATACCTTGACCATTATTTATAAATATCTTCCAAAGATTATCTTTGCTAACAACCATATCTGTATCACCATCAGAATCAATATCTACAAAATGTATACTTTTAGTAGAAGCTAATGTAAGAGGAGATAATGAACTTTTTGTAAAGTTACCTTGACCATTATTTAACCAAATACTATCTGATTTAGTATATGTTCCATAGCCACTATTGGAAACTTCATATATATCAAGAAGACCATCATTATTGACATCAACAAAACGAATATCAGAAACTTTGGCTCTTATATTTGGATTAAATGTTGCTTCAAAACTACCTTTTCCATCATTAATCCATACAGTATCAGGAGAAGATTCACCATGAGTTTCATAAATATCAACTAACCCATCACCATTAAGGTCAATAAGATTTGTACCATTTAGTTCTGTATTTTCATTTAATTGTAAACTATTACTCTCAAATGCCAAATTCAAATTATCATCTTGCCATTTAAATGTCAAAGGCTCAGTACAATCACTAGCAATACACTCAGTAATAGAGTTAAGTTTTAGTTTAGAAAAAGAATCATTTTGAGGATAATAGTCAAGATTATACTTTTGCATTGATATATTATCAACTTCAATAGTAACACTCTTTAACTTTTCATTCATAACAAATGGTTTACCTTTACGAAAACCTAAAACTCTATCTTCTCTACTATCATATATAAAGTTGATTTTATTTTTCGCATACTCTATAGAGGAGATTTTTGGTATACTATTTGTAGAAATCGTGTAATTAAAATTTATACTGTTGTTGTATCTATCACTAATTTTATTTAAATACCAAAAAGAATTTTTATAATCAATAATATCAACAGAGTTTTTACTCATACCATACTCATAAATATCACCCGACTTCATCCAAACTTTAAAAGATGCAGGGTTTCCTATAGAACCACCAACAGAAAGGACTTTAGTATAACTCTCTATTTGAGTTCTATACTCCGTTCCCACACCACCAACTTCACCTTTTACAGCTATAAGCCGTTGACCATCTAAACAGTAGTTATCTTTTTCATCAAACATAACACCACGGTTACGACCATCATCAACCAAAGAGGAACCACAACGAGAAATAGAACTAAGCCCTCCTATACTCCAACCCTGACCTAAGTAACCATTACCTGTGTTAGAAGAGTAATCTAAAGAGAGTTGAGGAGCCACACCAGCAATACCAGGAGGTAGGTCTAAAGCAAGGCTATAGTTTAAAGCCCCCTGCTCCACCGAAAGAGAACCCTTTAAGTTTGCAACAGGTGTTGCAAAAAGAGAAGAAGAAAAAAAGAGAACAACTACAAGAAGTTGTTTAAACCAACGAAAATGGGGGGGGTAAAAACCATAATATACCTTAATTAAATATTTTAGTATATTATATTAATATATTTTTAATATTAAATTAAATTAATATATATTATTAAAATTTATTTAATAATTTTCCTAAAATTTGAAAAATAAAGCTATAAAGAAATATGAAAAAGGGGAAAAAAGAAGAAATTTGAAGTTTTAAATTGTAAAAAGTAGCTAGAAATTTATCCTAGCTACATAAAAGGTTACATTCCTGGAATACGAGGAATACGTCCAAGTTTAGATTGTCTACAGTACCAACCCCAACCTTTTTTCATCCAGTGACCTACTATTGGCATAGGAATCATTTTTCCACCTTTATTGTCACGGTAAACAAAAGCTGCACCATCACCTGTATCCATAACACATAAAATATTTAAATGCTCTATGTAAGAGCGTTTAGAGTTCATTTTTTGAGAATGTTGAAAGATATTATAAGCAACATTTTTAGCCATAACTTCTGCTACATGTCCCTGTTTTGCTCTCCACTCTGGTCCCATTAATGATGCTGAATCACCAATAGCATAAACACCTTCAAAGCCTTCTACTTCGTTGTAGTCATTGGTCAGTACAAAACCAGCTTCACTAAGTGGTAAATCTGATGCTTCAAGCACAGAGTGTCCTTTACCAGCAGAGATAAACATGGTTAAATCAGACTCTATTTTGGTACCATCAGCAAAGTTAATTCCATCGGCTTCAAAAGAGGTGATTTTAGAACCTACTTTTTTACTAATGTTGGTCATACCAAACATTTTATCCATCATAACTAAAGCTTTTTCTCCCATTTTTTGACCTGGTTTTGCCATAGGTGCAAAGAAGGTAAGTTCAAAATTATCTCTAATTCCTTTTTTCTTTAACATCGTATTGACATTAAAAAGTACTTCAAATGCAGGACCACCACGTACAGCTGAGCTATCAAGAGGGTTACCACCAAAGCCCATGGCAATTTTTCCTGAACCTTTAGCTACGAGTACATCAAGTCTAAGTTTTAATTCCCCTGCTTCTTCTGGTTTTCCACAGATAGATAAAGTGTTTTCTATACCTTCAGCTGTCATTTTGTCTTGACCTAAAGCCACAACAATGTAATCATACTCATCTAAAACTCGACCACTTTGTAAAGTTACTACTTTTTGAGCTGCTTTTAAATCAGTCACAGCATCGACAATAACTTCAAACCCATGCTTAGAAGCCAACTGATTTAAAGGAACCGATATCTTATCTTCTGTTGTCTCACCCGTTGGTATCCAAATAGAAGTAGGATAAATATAGAAATAATCACGATCACTTACCAAAGTTACTTCTAAATTTTCTTGTTTTTTTAAATAAATAGCTGCTTCAACACCAGCAAAACCACCACCTAAAACTAAAACTTTTTTCATAAAATTCTCCCAATAATTTTCTATTAATTATAAATAATTACTTATTTACTATACCTTTAACCCAAGAAACCATAACATCATGAGCTTGTGAGTTTGGTGCATCTATAAAACTAACTACAAACATATCTGCCATTTCAGCAACACCTATAGCACGTGGTCTAACAGCCAAAAGTGTTGGTTTTGGTAACTGCTTACCAAAACAACAAATAATATTTTTAGCATCTAAAATATCTTTATTTATCTCACCTGCATCACCTAAGCTTTTGGTATGACTATAGTGGTCAAAAGTTGCTATATATACTGCTACTGGATGAGCATCTATTTTCTCTTTTAGATAAGCCAATACCTCATCTACTGTTGAGAATGTTGTCTCACTTTTCATAATATCTATTTCACTTATTGGATACTTATCCATTACCATAGTTTGTTTCATATATTTTCTACCTTTATCTTTTATAGTTATAATTTTTATAAATATATCTTATATATCTTATATATTGTTGAATTCGTATTATAAAACATCTTTACTGAGTCATAGTCTAATTTTGTAATATATTTTCTCAATATCTTCATAAGAAAAGGAAGTATATAATATAAGTAAAATTTGGGAGTTTCAGATGCGTTTTACTTTATCTATTTTAGCTATTCTACTAGTACAAGGGTGTATTGAAAAGCAATCAACAATAACACTACCAGCCAACACAAACATATCTACTAAAAAATGTATATCAGAACAAGAGCTATTTAAAAAAAGCTATACTGAGTTAGCAAAAGTTGCACACTCTATAAAAAAAGAAAAAGCTACACTTAATGAGTTTAAAGATTTTGTATCTATTATGAAACACTATGTTAATGACTATGCAAGTGTTATTGAAGCAAGTTCATACTTTACCCAAGCACTTAGAATTTTACCCATACCTTATGCAGGTGAAGTAGCAAATGCAACCAGAATTATATCTAGCTCATTGGTAACACTAAATGAAACAGCTTCTACCTTGGAAAAATACCAAAAAAGTAGTGCCAACTTTTTAAATGGCTTCAATCAACTAAAACAAAAGCCAACCCTTCCTGCACTAGAACAACTCTCACAATATGCAGACAATGTTCTCATTGTAAACTCTTTAGAGCTACAGAGTAATATGAAAAAAATGGGAAAGACTACTGAGAATTTACTCTATGTTAATAACTTAATCGCTGATGCATCTACCAGCACTTCAAGCTTTTTTGACAACATAAAAAACTTTGTAGGTATGTCCCCAAGCCAAAGAGAAAAAGAGCTAATAGAAGATTCTGACTCTGAGTTTAAATCTAAACTATCAGAACTTAACCATCATATCACTGTTTTAAAAAATTCTGCAACCATCAATCGCCAAAGTATTGCAAAGTCAAGAGTTATTTCAGATTTAGCTGTAGAAGTGAATAGACGGTAGAAATGATATTAAAATAATTAAAGAAACTGTATTTAAAATATATTATTAATCAATAATATATAATATAATGTCTTATTCTATAAGAAGATATTGCTACAAAATGAGACTTAATAAAAGATTACATCTAAATATAATTTTACATACTAATTTAATTAAATAAATTCAGATTTATATTATATAATGAATCTAAAACAACATAAAGGTATAACATGAATCTTTTTAAACTTAGTCTAGTAACCGTCTCTTTCTTACTTGTAGGTTGTGGTGGAGGTGGTAACTCATCTACCGGCAGTTCTATTAACTTTCCAAGCGATGCTACTGTTGCTGAACCTACCCTTGAAAATGGTAAGAAAGTAGAGGATGCAGTTGCCTCTAATCAAAACTCTGATTTACCATCATTAAACAGTGTAAATAATAGTGTTTCATTAAACAGTGCATTACTTACAAAAGACATTTCAAATAATTTATCTCAAAGTATAAAAAGTTTAAAATTTAATAGCTATTCATTAAATAGAACCATTGATGAACAAGAAAATTGTTCTAATGGAGGAAACATCTCATACACTGGTTCAGGAGATGAGCGTGGAGGAACTATTACTCTTAATTTAAATCAATGTAATAATGGACAACAACTACTCAATGGTAGTGTTTATGTCAGTGTTTCTAACTACGATGAAGAAGCAGACGACTTTAAAGACATCTCTATGAAATTTACCTCAGACTACACAGTTAAAAACCAATAT
>Ga0256827_10002283_pt1 | contig 12374 bp, 11 predicted proteins | sample CV84metaG_FD_185977 | JGI IMG/M metagenome (GOLD analysis project Ga0256827, IMG submission 185977) | Hydrothermal vent microbial communities from East Pacific Rise, Pacific Ocean - CV84 | ecosystem: Environmental > Aquatic > Marine > Hydrothermal vents | place: Pacific Ocean: East Pacific Rise... | reverse complement strand
ACGTGAAAGTGCTATTTCTCCTTCCTCAACAGCTTTCTTTACTGCACATCCGGGTTCGTTGATATGCAGACAGTTGTGGTATTTGCAGTTTTTTGAATGAGTAAAGATCTCCCTGAAAAAGTGATAAAGCTCATCCTTCTCGATATGATAAAGCCCGAACCCTCTGATACCGGGAGTATCAATGATATATCCCCCAAAACTAAGTTTGTGCATTTCTGCGAATGTGGTGGTGTGCTTACCTGTTTTATGGTAATCGGATATCTCTGCGGTTTTAAGGTTGATTCCGGGCTCAAGTCTGTTTATCAATGTTGACTTTCCTACGCCCGAATGACCTGCAATGACAGTGATATTATCTTTTAGAAGATCTTTTATGATTTTGAAATCCTCATCTTTCTTTGCCGAGATCCTGTAAGTAGAATATCCGATGTTGTCATAGATCTGGCGCCTATCTTCGAGCTCCTGCATGTGATATTCATCGTACCTGTCAATTTTATTGAAAACAATGGATACAGGTATTCCGTAAGCCTCGGCAGCTGCAAGAAACCTATCGATAAAAACAGTAGTGGTAACCGGATAATTAATGGTTGCAATGAGTATTGCCTGATCGACATTAGCAGCAATTATGTGCGACTGCTTCGACAAGTTCGATGCTTTACGGATTATGTAATTTTTACGTTCTTCAATGTCAATTATCACATTCTCTTCGTTCACGTGCACAATGTCACCCACAGCAACAGGATTGGTGCTCTTGATATCGTCCATCCTGAGCCTGCCCCGCATCCTGCAGTTGACTTCTGTACTATCGTCATATCTAACACGATACCAGCTGCCCGTTGATTTTATTACCAATCCTTTTCTCACGTCCTATTCCAGTTTATTCGGATAATCGATCGTGTAATGAAGGCCACGGCTCTCTTTACGTTTTTGAGCCATGCGAATTATCAGATACCCGAGATTTATCTCGTTCCTCAATTCACAAAGTTCTTTAGAAACTATCGAATTGTCAAATAAAGTTTCTGTCTCACGGTAAAGGATCTCTAAGCGGTCAATAGCTCTTTTGAGTCGGATATTCGATCTTACGATACCTACATAAGTACTCATTATCTGCTCTACCTCTTTGTTGCTCTGCGTAATGAGAACCATCTCCTCAGGATGCGATGTGCCTTCGTCGTTCCAGTCGGGGATACCGCGCTTGAACGATATCTCATGTATCTTCTTCATGGCATCTTTGGCTGCTGCATCAGCATACACCACAGCTTCGATAAGTGAGTTGGAGGCAAGGCGGTTGGCTCCGTGAAGTCCGGTGGAGCTGCACTCTCCGGCCGCATACAAATTCTTAATCGATGTACGTGCATCCATATCAACTTTAATGCCTCCGCATACGTAATGAGCAGCGGGCACAACAGGTATCATATCTTTTGTTATGTCGATCCCGATATCCAGACACTTGCGTGTGATGTTCGGGAATGATCTTTTGGTTGTTTCCGGGTCTTTATGTGTTATGTCGAGATACACATAGTCGTCACCCGTATTTTTCAATTCATTATCGATGGCTCTTGCCACAATATCGCGTGGAGCAAGACACTCGCGCTGATCGTACTTATGCATAAATTTCTTGCCGTCCTTACGGCGAAGTATAGCACCATACCCGCGTAAAGCCTCAGTAATGAGGAATGATGGTTTCTCATTCGGATTGTAAAGCGATGTAGGGTGAAACTGAATAAACTCCATGTTCTCGATAATCCCTTTTGCACGGTATACCATTGCAATACCATCGCCTGTGGCAATAGGCGGATTGGTAGTTGTTTGGTAGATATTGCCTATTCCGCCTGTTGCCATCATGGTGGTACGGGCAAGGAAAACATCAACCTGGTTTGTTTTCAGATTGAGGATATAGGCCCCGAAACACTCAATATCGGTCATCCATCGCTCGGTAATGAGCCCAAAATGGTGGCGGGTGATAATATCGATAGCAAAATGGTGTTCAAAGATCTGAATTCCCGGATGCTTTTGTACCCGTTCTATCAAAGCCCTCTGTATCTCAAACCCGGTGCTATCCTTGTGATGCAGGATGCGTTTCTCAGAGTGTCCCCCTTCTTTATGAAGTGAGTAGTTCCCTTTTTCGTCAGTATCGAAATTTGTACCCCAGTTTATCAGCTCTTTGATCTGCGAAGGCGCTTCCTGAACAACCTTTCTAACTACCTCTTCGTTACACAACCCTGCCCCGGCTATCAACGTATCCTTAATATGTTTCTCGTAGGTGTCAGGTTCGTATAAAACTGAGGCAATACCTCCCTGGGCAAAAGACGTATTCGTATTCCCTATCTCTGATTTTGTTATTATGGCGACACTTCCTGTATCGGCAACTTTAAGTGCATAACTCAATCCGGCAATTCCCGAACCAATAACTAAAAAATCAAATTCCCTGCTCATGCGTTTATTATTAATCGACCTCTTCAAAGTCCACATATTCACCTTCAATATCGTGTGGTTTTGTTGGACTTTTAGAGTTACGTTTTGTTTCCACTCTAACTTCTCCTTCATGTTTCGCAGCTTCCTCACGGAACCTGTCAAACTCGCGCTCCTGTTTCTTCTGGATATTCTCAACCCCCTTTTTTAGCAGAAAAGGGAAAAGTATTCTTCCTATAACCTTAAAGATATAATAGAAAATTATAAGAAATGCAATAATTTTCAAAAACATGACATTTGTTTAAAATTATTTAAAAGGAAAATCTTTTTTCATCTCCTTAACAGCTTCCTGCAAAACATTGTCTTCCCTGCCTAATATCGGATAGAAACCTTTATTGTCAATTATGTTTCGTGCAATGTAAGCTTTCAGCTCGTTGTTGATCAAAGGCATTGAACGTTGCAATTGTTTCTGATCTACCTTGACCTTTTTCTTCTTTACAAATTTTATAAAATCAGTAAAAACAGACTGCTTGTTCAAATATTTCAACATGCTGTCGGCATCTGTATATTTTTTCAGCACATTCCTGTTTTCATCCGCATACTTCAGCGCATATTGGTATATCAAACCCGATGCCCTCATGGTGTAGTAAAGGTCAGAGTACATTGTTGTATCTCTCGGCACAAAAATATCGGGCATGATACCTCCTCCGCCAAACACCACTCTTCCCGATTTAGTGTAGTACTTCATCGTATCATTCTGCACCACACTGTCGCGGGCAAAGAACTCGCCGTGCTCGTAACGATGGATGATATCTTTGTAATAATCTTCAGCATCGCCTCTTACATAAGGTTTCTGTATGCATCTTCCGCTCGGGGTATAGTACCTAGCCACAGTAAGGCGCAATGCCGAACCATCGGGCAGTGGGATCTGGCTTTGAACAAGTCCCTTGCCGAAACTACGGCGACCTATGATCAGTCCGCGGTCGTTATCCTGTATCGCCCCTGCAAAGATCTCGCTCGCCGAAGCCGAGAATTCGTTGATCAGAACAATGACCTTGGTATCCTGGCATGATCCGATGCCGTTGGCCTTTACCTCGCGACGCGGCTGTGCCTTGCCCTGAGTGAAGAACACCACATCGCCTGATCTCAGGAACTCGTTGGTCATGCGGTATGCCACGTCGAGCAGTCCGCCCGAGTTGTTACGCAGATCAACAATGATATTTTTGCACCCCTCTTTTTTGAGAGTGGCAAGAGCCGTGACGAACTCCTGATAGGTGTTTTGTGCAAAACGGTCGATCTTTACATATCCCGTTTCGTCGGTTACCATGTAAGCAACATCAACACTGTTGACGGGTATCTCTCCTCGGGTGATATCAAAATCGATGAGCTTGTCAACATTTCTGCGCATGACACTAACCTTGACGTGAGTGCCTTTTTCACCGCGCAGTTTGTGGATGACATCGTTGTTTGTAATGCCCACTCCTGCAATTGTGGTATCGTTAACCTTGATGATGCGGTCGCCGGGAAGAATGCCAAGCTTCTCCGAAGGGCCGCCTGAAATGACGGCTACCACCATTACCGTATCATTCTGTATGCTGAATTGAACGCCTATGCCGCTAAAGTTTCCTTCAAGCTCTTCGTTAACCTGTTTTAGTTCCTTTGCCGGAATGTAAACCGAATGCGGGTCCAGGTTCTCCACAATATGAGGAACAACTTTCTCCTCAAGCTCTTTCATGTCAATAGAATCAACATACTCATCCCTGATAAGGTTAAGCACCGTTTCAACTTTGTCCTGATGTGGATATATCATCAACGAATTTGCATTCATGGATCCCTGAAGCGAGAAGATATACCTTCCGATAAAAACTCCGGATACCAGCACTAAGGCAAATGCCAAAGGCATTAAGATGCGATTCCTGTTACTGTTACTTGTCATGTTAAAATTTTTGATTCAGCATCCGGGACAATGTAATCTTTCCTGTAAAACAGCCCCGGTGATGCAATGGTTGTTTTTCCTTTAAATACTATTCTTTAATTACTATGTCTTCTTTAATGTGTGCAATTTCAATTTTTGCACGTTTCAACAGCTTTATACCTTCATCGGAATGGTACTCTTCGGAAAAAACCACTCTTTTGATGCCGGCTTGAATTATCAGTTTCGAACATTCAATACATGGAGAAGATGTTACGTAGAGCGTTGCCCCTTCCGAACTGTTGTTCGAATGTGCCACTTTTGTTATGGCATTAGCTTCGGCATGAAGCACATACGGTTTTGTTTTATAGTTCCCGTCCTCACAATCATTCTCAAATCCTGACGGTGTTCCGTTATATCCGTCACTGATTATCATTTTATTCTTAACTATCAATGCGCCTACCTGTCTGCGTTTGCAGTAAGAGTTGTAAGACCAGATCCTTGCCATTGCAAGATAGCGCTGGTCGAGGCGGTATTGCTTTTCTGTTCTGTCCATATCTCTAACAACAAGAGTTTTAATTCAAAAGCCAAAAATAACCACAAAAATAACAAATCAGGATTTTTTATCAGTTAAAAGTGTTTAACACTATGGAAATTGCTTTTAAAACACTTTAACACAACGGTTCTGCGTACCTTAGAATATCATTCATTAAATTTTCTGCAAACCTTACGCGGCTATGCTGCTATTAACTTTTAAGGTGTAAAGCACCGGATTTTTTTGTTATGTTCAGATGCATTTAGCAGATAAGGCGCAGGGCACCATGATTTCATACCGCATAAAATACTAAAAGCAATACCCTGTTTTTATCCCCTTCTGATAATTTTTAATTCTAAAAAAAGCAAAGACCGTGACAAAAAATATCCTGGCAAATTTGTTTAAAAACATAAAAAATGAATACCTTTTACACTCTTAAATTCTGATTATGTGCGGACGATTTGTTCAGGTTATCAACATAAGAAAGGTAGAGAACACCTACGGAATATCCTTCCCCGAAAACACAGAGCTTGAGGGCTCGTACAATGTGGCACCCGGTGATCATGCCTATGTGATCTCAAGTTCCGATCCGTCAAAGCTTGTCAGGTACCGCTTCGGGATGACGCCCCACTGGGCAAAAAAGCCGATGTACCTGATCAATGCAAGGGCTGAGGGAGATGCGAACAAAACGAATGATCCCGGGTTCAGAGGTAAAAAAGGGATAATCATGAAACCGGCTTTCCGTAAACCGATACGTTCGCAGCGATGCATTGTTGTTGCCAATGCGTTTATCGAAGGGCCTGAGAAGGAGAAGCTTAACAAGCCCTATGTCATAGCCCGAAAAGACAAGCAGTACATCTCTCTTGCTGCGATTTGGGATACGTGGAAGGATAAAGATACGGGAGAGGAGACAGATTCGTTCGCGATAATCACAACTATGGCCAACGAGATCACTGCGAAAATAGGCCATCCCAGGTCGCCGGTAATCATTCCTTACGGGATGGAACGTAAATGGCTGAATTCTAATGCCCCGTTGACCGATATCCTGAAATTCCTTAAACCCTTCTCCGGTCAACACTTTGAAGCAATACCGGTTTCGGTAAAGGTCAGGGATCCACGTAACAAAGAGAGAGACGTCCTTTTGCCGGTTGGGGACAAGATAACGGTAGAAGATGATTTTGAAATAACCAAAGACCTGAAACTGCAGGGCATGGGAAACCGAAGAAAACGATAAAATATTTTAATGCCCGATTTGCTCTACACGCCGGTCAGAACAGTCCGTTAAGCTCTGCCTCAACTCTGTCGATCACACTGCTCAAATCTGTCTTATTGCGGATAAAATCAATGTCGTTAGTATTGATGATCAGAAGTTTTCCTTTGTCATAACGATCTATCCATGCTTCGTATCTTTCATTGAGACGTTTTAGGTAATCAAGTCTGATGTTATTTTCATAACTTCTGCCGCGACGCTGAATCTGCTCCACAAGTGTCGGCACTGATGCCCTCAGGTAGATCAGCAGATCGGGCGGCTGCACAAAACTGCTCATCAGCTCAAAAAGCGACAAGTATGTTTCGTAATCACGACGGCTCATGAGCCCCATATCGTACAAGTTGGGTGCAAAGATGTATGCATCCTCGTAGATCGTCCTGTCCTGTATCACGTCATTCCCCGATTCCCGAATTTGCCGTACCGATGCCAAACGGCTTTTTAAAAAGAAAATCTGCAGGCTGAATGCCCATCGTGTCATGTCTTCATAAAAATCCTCAAGGTAAGGATTGGCATCAACCTCTTCAAAGTGAGGGTTCCATCCGTAATGATGTGCGAGCAGTTCAGTCAATGATGTTTTTCCCGAACCTATATTGCCTGCTATTGCGATATGCATTTTTATATCTTTAGATTTAGTTGTTCAATGTTAATATTTCGTCAATATATTTTCTGTCGTTGGCAAGACGCGGCACTTTGTGCTGTCCTCCCAGTTTGTTCTTGGATGCCAGCCAGTCGATGAACAGACCGTTCCTTGCCGGTATTACCTCGAGCGGGTCAAGTGTGATGTCTTTGTATCGTTTTGCCTCGTAGTCAGAATTCAAAGTCTGTAAAGCCATGTCAAGAGCTTTTGCGAATTCTGCAATGTCATCCGGCTTCTTTTCAAATTCAATAAGCCACTGATGTCGTCCCTTACTGGTTTCACTCATAAAAACCGGTGCGGCAGTGTACTCCCTTATCACAGCCCCTGTCTTTTTACATGCAACATCAAGGCCGCGTTCGGCATTATCAACTATCAGCTCCTCGCCAAAAGCATTGATAAAGTGTTTAGTACGGCCCGTGATAATCAGCCTGTGGGGCTTTATCGAAACAAACCGTACGGTATCACCAATTAAATAACGCCAAAGTCCGCCATTTGTTGAAATGATGATCGCATAATCTTTATTTTTTTCAACTTCGTCGATAGTGTATGTTACCGGATGCTCTTTCCCGAGTTCCGAAAGAGGCATGAACTCATAAAAAATACCATAATCGAGCATAAGCAGCATCCCTTCGGACGAAAGGTCGTCCTGAATGGCAAAGAACCCTTCCGATGCGTTGTATGTCTCCATGTAGTTCATCCTGCCCGAAGGAATGAGAGCTTTGTACTGCTCGCGGTAAGGCGTGAAGTTTATGCCCCCGTGAATGAACAGTTCAAGGTTCGGCCAAACCTCGAGCAGATTCGACTTGCCTGTTTTTTTTAGTATATTTTTCAAAAGCACGAGAAACCAGCTCGGCACACCGGCAAGCGAAGTCACGTTCTCATCAATGGTAGCTTTGGCCATCTTTTCCATCTTGGCTTCCCACTCTGCCATTAAAGCTATTGACGGGTCGGGTGTTTTCAGGAACTGCGTCCAGAAAGGCATGTTCTCAATCAGTATCGCTGAAAGGTCGCCGTAGTACGAATCGGGGCTGAAGCTGTTAACCTGATGGCTACCTCCAAGAACAAGGCATTTGCCCGGGAAAAGTTCAGATCCTGGATTATTTTCAAAGTAAAGAGTTAAAGCATCTTTACCTCCCCTGAAATGACACTCTTCAAGCGAGTCCTTACTAACAGGAATGAATTTACTTTTTGATGATGTGGTCCCTGACGATTTGGCAAACCATTTGATCTCTCCCGGCCATAACAGATCTTTTTCGCCTCTTTTCAATCGCTCAACAAAAGGCTTCACTCCTTCATAATCGACAACGGGAACACGTTCACGAAATGTATCTGCCGACTTTACCGACCTGAAATCATAAAGCTCTCCCATGTGTGTTTTTGAAGCGGTATCGATAAGATACTTCAACTGATCCTGCTGGGTCTCAGCAGGTTTATTCTTGAATGTCTCAATCTGTTTGATACGCCCGGAGTTAATGAGCGATATGATGGAATTCAAAATAGGCATGGGCTAATGTTATCCGGTTTTTATTTAGGTTAAAGATAAAAAAAATAGGTTTTCAAGCAAACAACAACATTTAAAGTTATACTGTAAAATCAGGTTAAAAGCATAACGACCGGCGGTCTAATTCTCTCTTATTCTAAAAAATGGAATAACTTTTTATTACTTTTGAACTGTTACACAAAAAACTTTAAGATCGTTTTATGAACTATTTTGATATCATTGTAGGACTACTGCTTCTATTCGCACTTTTCAAAGGCTTTAAGAACGGATTGGTTACCGAACTTGCATCTCTGGCAGCTCTTGTTCTCGGATTGTTGGGAGCAATTGCTTTTTCAGGAGTTACCGCCGAATATCTTGCACCTCACATAAACTCATCACATATTGGGTTGATATCTTTTTTTGTGACTTTTATCCTTATAGTTGTTGCAATACATTTTATTGCAAAACTGATAAACAGACTGCTTGAAGCTGTTGCCCTCGGGGCGATAAACAGGTTATTAGGTGCGGCCTTCAGTGTCATTAAGTATGCTTTCATCATCAGCGTGTTAATTGCCGTATTAAACGGAATAGACAAGAACGGCAATATCATAAGCGATAAACTAAAACGGTCTTCAGTTTTGTATGCACCTGTATCCAATCTTGCAACGCAGGTATTTCCTTATCTTCATTTCGATGATATTAAGAAAAAGAGCGAAAAAGTTACCAAAGGGGTTAAAGTTTGATTTCAATGGCTGAAAGGTTCAAGCTGTTAATTTTTGATTCGTGATTGATTTTTGAGTTGTTGTTTCAGGATTCCTGACCTGATACCTACAAATCAATCTCTTACAAAAATCACATCGTAAAAATAAAAGTCGCATTTTATACAAATACTATCTCCTTACTCTGTGCAATGTAAAACATTCCGGACGATAGGGCCGGAATCTAAAGGCCCCCTCCCAACCGACCACATTTGGAGGAGGAGCAAATTCGTTCTGTTGACTGTCGGCATCACTTCGAGTAACACCGACAGTTTTTTTCAGAAGGTATAAATTAGAATCAGTGGGTTTAAAATCCGAGATGCTGAGATTCCTGTGTACACAGGAATGTACTACTTCTAAAATGGCACACAAACTAAAGAAATGATTGCGACATGACTTTTTGTAGTGGGCCAGGAGTCCTGATTTTTTTCTTAATATCCTTCAATTAATCAAATCCTCAACGACCCGGTTACCCAACTTACATTGATGATTGATTAACATGCACAGCGTTTAGCATGGATAAATTTCTTTTGAATTTCGAATGTACAACGTAAAACAACAAATTACATAGTTTGCTTCCTGCTGAGATACTGCTACTGCATACCGCGGACTTACCCCCTTCGAGCTTCCTCCTTCGAGCTACAACAAGATTGCCAACCAACGAGTACCGAATACTCTTTCTAAAAAAGTAAAACTGCCAACTGTAAAAACCTCCTACTTCCCCTTGATCTCCTCCTCATAAAACTTCCTGAAATCCCTGAATATCTCATCTCTGACCCGTCGGAACACAGCCATGATCTCCTCATCTGTTCCTGCAGCAGCGGCTGGGTCATCAAAGCCAATATGAAGCCGATGCTTAACATCACCCGTGAACACAGGGCACACCTCCCTTGCACCATCGCAAACCGTGATCACATAGTCGAAATGCTTGTCAAGGTAGTCGGTAACAGGCTCAGGCTTTCCTGAGCGGATGTCAATGCCTTGCTCTTTCATCACCTGGACAGCCCTCGGATTAACCCTCCCTTCGGCTTTTGTTCCGGCAGAGCACACCTCCAGCGAGCTGTCAAGCGACTTTAAAAATCCTTCTGCCATCTGACTGCGGCAGGTATTCCCCGTGCATAAGATCAATATTTTCATGGTCTTCATTTTCATGTGTTTTTTCTTTTGTGATTCCTTAACTCTGCCTTTCTACTCTACTTTCGGTCAAAGTACATGAAACAATAATTTAACAGCCATCAACAACAGTATCACGGCAAGTATCTTTTTCACAGCTTCGGCATCAAGCCTTTTCTGCATGAATGCAGTTCCAAGCGATGCCCCAATGTATCCTGCTACGGAAACAATGATCAATAATTTCCAATCGATATTTCCTATTATCCAGTATGTGAGAAAACCCGACAGAGAAGAAAACGGGACTACAAATGCAGTGATCACAGCACTTTTCTTAGGATCGAAACCGGCCATCAGCATAAGCGGCGAGATGATCCCGCCTCCTCCGATACCCAGTATCCCCGACATCAAACCGGCGATTGCACCTATCACGGAAAGCGACACATACGGAACATCGGTGCGGTAACCTTCTTTTCTTTTGTTTTTGTGAAAAAGAAACATAAATCCCGAGAAAAGGAGAAAAAAGATAAATATTATGAGAATAACCTTTTCAGAGATAAACTTCGATCCCCATGCCCCGACTATCGCAAAAAGGAAAGAGGTAACAATGATCGGAATACCGGCTTTTATGTCGAGCCGTTTGTGTTTAATGTTCGATACCGTTGCGCCTGTCATGCTCATCATGTTGTTGAACAAACCTGCGGGACGGGCAATATCTACCGGGATTCCCAGTGAGATCAGTATCGGAATAAGTACAATTGCACCTCCTATGCCGCCAAGGGCAAAGACAAAAGATGCAACAAGAGAGATTACAAATATTACGATATCCATAGCTGTGAATAATTACTTGCAGTAATGTTCTTCTTTGAACACAACGGCATTAACGCACACATACAGTTTATGTTTAACATTGTGAACATACGACATAAGAATGAAAAACAAAAGATATTGCTAAATTTAGTCTGTATAATTTTGTAATTTTATCAGAATAAAACTAACATAACATGAAGCCTTCAGTAATTACAGCAACATTGTTTCTTTTCGCCCTTTTGATTGGATGTTCGATCATGGACAACAGCCATCATGCAGGCAGCAACGGTGAAACAATTGAAATGCCTTACAACAGAATATTAAAACCTGCCGGAAAATTGATCTTATTCGGCGATTCAACACTTGAAAATCATGCCCTCGACATTGCCTTATCGCCCGACAAAAAACACTTTGCCGTAGAAGAGCGTTACAGTATCGTAATCATCGATGCGGTAACCAACCGTATTGTGTACACCTTCCCCATAAGACGAAAGCTGAATTCCATTTGTACTTACTCCGGCATAAAATGGATTAACATTAACGGCAAATCAACAATATTTTTCAGTGTAAGGAATATGGTGGTGAGGGCAGAGTGGAACGGACGGAAGCTAAAAGCAGCCAAGACATACCGTTTTCTGCCCGAAAAAGGGGCACATGCATCCATTCCCAACGATATTGAAATTGAAAAAGAGGGCAATAGTTTTACCGCTTATGTTGTTCTGAACGGCAACGATAAACTTGTAAAATTTAACATCAACAGCGGAAATATTATCTGGACAAAACCTACCGGCATTGCTCCTTACGGCATTGCAATGGCTGCCGGAAAACTGTATGTAACCAACTGGTCGGGCAGTGTGCCCGGCAAATACGCTAAACACACGGCAGGAGTTCCGTATGGATGGGGTAAAACTGTGGCTTATGTCGATTCGCTTACCGGAGCTGTGAGTTCAGGCTCTGTATCTGTCTTTGATCCCACATCCGGCAAGCTGATAAAAGAGATAAAAACAGTACTGCATCCCAATGACATGACCGTTTCACCCGAAGGGAAGTTTGTGTATGTCGCCAACGGCAACAGCGATTGCATATCAGTGATCAGTACCACATCAGATGAAATCATTGAGACTATTCCCGTAAGACTGATGAAAGAAAACAACCCATATTTCGGCGATACCCCTACAGGCCTCACACTTAACAAAACAGGTACAAAACTGTATGTTTCGCTTGGCATGGACAATGCCGTTGCTGTCGTTGAACTCGGGAAGAATGCTTCTGTTAACGGGAAAAACACAGAAAGTAAGATATCCGGCTTCATCCCAACGGGAGCCTACCCTGCAGGAATAGTTATCGGTAAAGCACAAAACAGGCTCTACGTTGCCGACATAGAAGGCATTGGAGCACGGCTTACAGTAGAAAAAGAGCAGCCAGGATTTCATGCAACCATCAAAGGCAAACA
>Ga0256827_10002282_pt1 | contig 12374 bp, 13 predicted proteins | sample CV84metaG_FD_185977 | JGI IMG/M metagenome (GOLD analysis project Ga0256827, IMG submission 185977) | Hydrothermal vent microbial communities from East Pacific Rise, Pacific Ocean - CV84 | ecosystem: Environmental > Aquatic > Marine > Hydrothermal vents | place: Pacific Ocean: East Pacific Rise... | reverse complement strand
CCTTTATTCTCCATTCTTGCCAAAGCAATATGCGCTGCATTGGGTTTTGCTTCACCAAAGAAATCAAAAAATAATTTCTTTATTGCTGGCCATGATTCTTGAGGTTTCTGAGAAAAATAATTAAGGTCAAGTATTATTGGATCATATTTATTCCACAATCCTCCTTCGCCTCTAAAAGGAGGGATTCCACTTTCAACAGAAATACCTGCACCAGTAAAAGCAACGGTATATTTAGAATTACGAATTAATTCTGCAGCTATTTGTATCTCATTACTCAACATTATCTTTCCATTTAAAACTCTTAATCATTTGCTGAATATCTGCGCTTATTGCATTAATAACAGGCTCTAAAGAATCGTTCTGTGGCTCCATATTGAAGTATAAAGAACCTCTCAAGAAATGCTTAACACTATCTGTCAAAAAGAAATTAATTGGGCTGGCAACGCGAGCACCTTTTATTTCATAAATAAGTCCATATACCTTATTTTCAGGTATAATAATTAGGTCTTGTTTGATATCATTGGCAACTGATATATGCTTATAAGCCAAGTCATGAGCATCATTCAACATTCTATTTACATCATTATGTATATCATTATAAGTAACATAAATCCGTGCTTTAAAATAAGGATAATCGATGAAAATCCAATTAGGATGCTCCGCATTTTTTGCATTAACTACCTGTGCATAATCAGCATACTTAAACGAATATGGGTAATTTGTATCTAAGGTTTTATAGCTATGTTCAGGAATATCAATTCTAAAATATGCCCTTGGTTTTGGCGTTGGATCATCGCTGCAAGATGCTAATAATAACACTTGAAAAAGCAATATTGCAAACAATAAACTCTTAACCTTAATTGACATATTATTTTAAAATAATTTTTTAACCTTAACTCTACTAATTCTTCTTTTATCCATTTCTAGAACTTCAAATTCTATATCTTGTGACATTAGTTTCTCATGAATCTTAGGGAAATCTCCTTTCAATTCTAAAACTAAACCTGCAAGAGAATCTGCTTCTCCCCTAACCTCGTCAAATATATCATTATCAAGATCTATGGCCTTGCAAAAATCATTAATACTACTTTTTGCTTCAAACACCCATGTATTATCAGCTATCTTCTTAAATTGAAAATCTTCATTCTCCACATCATATTCATCACTAATTTCTCCAACAATCTCCTCCAACACATCCTCTAAAGTAACAATTCCAGATGTACCACCATATTCGTCAACAACTATAGCCAAATGAATTTTCTTTGCTCTAAACTCTTGCAAAAGGTCATTTATCTTTTTATTCTCAGGTACAAAAAATGCTGGTCTAATCTTAGACTTCCACAATAAATCATCTTCATCTAGATACGACAATAGGTCTTTTACATATAGTACACCTTTGATTTTATCCAAGCTTTCATGATACACTGGAATACGAGAATAGCCCCATTCTTGAATATGTTCAATTACTACTGAGAATTCTACATCATAATCAAGTGCTTTAACATCCACACGAGCCTTCATAATTTCACTCACCTCAATATCTCCAAATGTAGCAATTCCTTTGAGTATCTTTTTATCCTCTTCTTCCACCTCCATATTATCCAACTCCCCTGCGAGATCAACAACATCCGATAAATCCTCCATACTCAATTGAGGTTTTTTATTTTCTAAATGCTTGTCAATTACACTTGTGGTTTTACTTAAAACAAAAATCAATGGACGAAAAACTTTTAGTATAATTAATAAAGGCTTTGTCATTATTCCAATAAAAACCATTGGCTTTTGTTTAGCCATAATCTTTGGCATAATTTCACCAAACAATAATAATACTGATGTTATCAATACAACCTGAATTACAAAACCAAGTATTGGTGTTTGACTGAAATCAAATATTTTTTGAGTAAATAAAGTAGACAGTAGAACAATTCCAATATTAATAAAATTATTACTAATTAAGATTCCTGCTAATAAATCTTTCGGCGAATTCAACAGCTTCAATATACTAATAGACGATTTACTTTCACTTTCTTCCAATTCATCTCTTAAGGCTGGATTGATAGAAAAGAATGCTATTTCAGAACCTGAAATCATACCAGATAATAACAATAGCAATGCTATTACTAATAGCATTATAATAGATTCAAATGTAAATCCAATAAATATTGAAGGAATTGATGGTATATATGTTAAAAGGATAAGTAAAGGTTCCGGATCTTCCATTAATTTAAATAGATTGATTTATAGTGCGAAATTAATAAATTCTACGACAAATAATAAATATTAGTTAAGTTTTTTAACCTTAATATCCGAAGACTTACCTTCGTATTTAGAAGGACATTTTAAAAGTATATTTTTTGCTCTAAATTCATCATCTTTCATGCTACCTGTTACCACAACTTGAGTACTTCTTTCGAAATCTTGTGGCTTTGGCTTATTTACTATTACTTTCCTATTCTCATTATTCTCATCGAACATATAAAAGCTAAACTCATCCGAATTTTCTAATGCATTATAATAAATAACCTTTGTTGTATCAAGTTTACCTACAATATCGTATGTTTTATTAGGGTTTTCAGCAGCTACTTTAAAGTTAGCATAAGAACCACTGTTGGTATTTAAACTCACAACCATCACTCCCATTAATACAGCGATTGCAATAATCAAAAAAATATGTGTTTTCTTCATTACTTAATTCTTTTCTCAATTTTAGAAATTTTTCTATCTAAAGAAAACATATATATTGCTATACCTATTAATATTACAGACAGAACTGCAACTACCACATATATTTTATATTGATCTTCCATAATTAATCTAATTCTTTTTCTTCAATAAAACTTTCAATCATCTTATAACGCACTTTCAAATTAAGCACCCATAAACTTAGCATTATCCAACCTATAAGAGCAGGATAGAATACATATCTCATAGTAGCATCCATATCCCCAAAAGCAGGATTTCCATCTCCACTACCTGGGTGCAAAGTATCTACTGATAAGCGAGGAAGAACCCCCACAAAAACAATCAATATTACAAATGCAAAAATATTATATACAGCTGAAATTCTAGCCCTTTTCTCATCATCAGGCACTGCTGAACGAAGCACCAAATAAGCAAAATAAACCAATAAACTTACTGCTGCGCCATTGAGGTGTGGGTCATTTGCCCATGGCTGTCCCCAAGTAAATGTTGCCCAAAGCATTCCTGTGATAATACCAAGAATACCAAAATATACTCCCACATTAACAGCCTCATTTGCCTTTAAATCATGCTCCATTTCTCCAGTAGACAAAAACTTAATACTACTGATAAAAGAGGAAGTCATAACAGCAAGCATAGCGAACCACATTCCTACATGAAAAAACACATTTCGCAATGTATCTCCAATATTTGTATCTGGTATCTCAACAGTAAAGCCTGCAAATATTGCATACAATAGCAATACAATTGAGAGTATTTTATACCAGTAATTCTTCATTATCAATTATTTATATTTATTACTATTCTTTCCAAAGATATGGAAATAGTATATACGATAACATAATAACTATTAAATTAAGGCCGAAAACCATTCCTAATAATCTATATGCTTCCATAGTAAAATCAGATGTTTCCAATGCAATGCCTGATAGTTTCATAAGTGCTAACAGAAATGGCAACATTAGAGGAAAACTCAATATCGCCATTAGAGCAAAATTATTGTCAGAACGAGATGCAATTGCTGCCACCATAGTGAGTGTAGAAGCAAAACCTAAAGAGCCAAGCACTAAACTTGCAAAAAACAATAAGCTTCCTTCAATCATATTGCCAAGAAACAACTGAAACACAACAAATGTAATCAGCACTACAAGTAACATCATAATGCTGTTGTATATTATTTTAGACAATATTACCGACTGGGGAGCAGATAGTGAATAATAGTAAAAATGCCTCGCTGGTCTTTCTTGAACAAAGCTTTTTGAAGCTGCATTTACAGAGGCAAAAAGTAAGATTATCCAAAACATTACATTCCACGAACGTGAATCAATATCCCCTTGGAAAGACAAATAAGTAATAAAAACTGTAGAAAAAACATAAAGCACTATGGAATTAATGGCATATTTCTGCCTTAATTCCATTTGTATATCTTTATATAAAAGTGCCTTAATTTCGCTCCACATAATGATAGTAATTATTATTTATCCTCTTTATTCTTTGATAAACCATCCCAACCTTGTGCTTTTATTGGTACAGAAACATTATTTTTAGTAATCATATTTATTCCAGCAGAAGTATCTGTCATATAACCGATTACACTAATTTCTTTAATCTCTTTAACTTTTTCGTAATCATCTTGAGAAATGGTAAAAAGCAATTCGTAATCTTCACCACCATTAAGAGCTAACATTGTAGGATCCATTTCAAAAGACCTAGCCAACTCCCAAGTTTGTTGGTCTATAGGAATTTTATCTTCATAAACAGTACAACCAACATTCGATTGCTTACAAATATGTTTAACCTCAGAAGCTAGGCCATCGCTAATATCCATCATAGCAGTAGGTTTTACTTTTGCATTCGCAAATATTTCAACCATATCGACTCTTGCTTCAGGCTTCAGTTGACGTTCTAACATATAGTCATTACCCTCAAGTTGAGGCTGCATATCTGGATTAGCTACATATTCACTTTTTTCTCTTTCAAGAATTAGCAAACCAGCATAAGCTGCTCCCAAATCGCCACTTACACAAAGTAAGTCACCCTCTTTAGCTCCATTACGATAAACAATATCTTCTTCTTTAGCCAAACCAATCACAGTTATAGAAATCATCAAGCCAGACTTAGAAGAAGTAGTATCACCACCAACAATATCAACTTTATATTGGTCGCAAGCTAGTCTAATTCCCTTATAAAGTTCCTCAACTGCCTCAAGGCTAAATCTATTACTTAAAGCTAAACTAACTGTAATTTGAGTAGGTATAGCATTCATTGCTGCAATATCAGAGAAATTTACAATTGCTGCTTTATACCCTAAATGCTTCAAAGGAGCATATGTTAAATCAAAGTGAATGCCTTCTACCAATAAATCAGTACTAACTAATACTTTTTTATCACTAGGATTTATTACTGCAGCATCATCTCCTACTCCATACAAACTCGATTCTTGATGTTTTTCTAAGGTCCTAGTAAGATGATCAATCAAGCCAAATTCACCCAATTCTGATATTTCTGTTCTTACTTCCTTGTTTGTTCTATCTTCAAACATTATTTATGCTATTTGTAACAATTATATATCTTATTGAAATAAATAATGGAGTCATTGCTAACTCCAATATTTAGATTTATACCTTATTTCAAAGAAATAATATCTTTTCAAACTTATTCCTATAGGTTTAACTTCTTTCTCAAATTCTTGGGGATAGACTCCTTATTTATTAGAATACTCATAGTTTTATACTCTACAAAAGATTTTGAAGCATAGAAATAACCATCATATTTTTGGTCAGTACTCCAAGAGTTCTTAACTTTATAGTATAAAGTTCCATTTTGATCTTTTGCTGTTCCCATTATCAACATACCATGGTCATCAGTAGTTTCATAATTATCGAAGGCAGCCTGACGAACTTCTTGAGTTATTACTTTTTCAGTATGAGGTTCATCAAAAGAATAAAGTTGCTTTTTCAACTCTTTCTTACTTAATTTCTCCCACTTTGATTGCTCTAAATCATTCATACTTTTAATATCATCTTCTGGCACTATTGCAACACCATTCTTCCAAGAAAATCCATTCTCACTAACATCAGCAGCCCATGCAATGGAATATCCATTTTCAATATTCGCATTAATTACATCCATAAAATCTTTTAATGGAAGATTATATACTTGGCCATGTGCCCAATTATCTTGAACCTCAAGTGCAAATGACTGATAAAATGGATGATGAGAATATGATGTAAGCATTACATAATCATCTGGATTAATATCCATATAATCAGTTAAGAAAGTTTTAGGAGTATAATTTTTACCTTTATAATCAAAATTCTCAGGAATAGGACCTAAATATGCACTTAATACTCCTTCTATTGCTTTTGGCCAAACTTTAGTGAGTTTTTTATTCTTATTCTTGATAATAGAATTTACCATTGCATCTAAAAGAGCATCCATTTCACCATGAACATGCTTAGGTTCATCGTATTGCAAACCAGTATACGCTTCCTCTGGCATCATTCCATACTTACGCATAACATCAGTAACATCATTAAAAGCACCTCCGCCACCATAGTTCATAGTACCATGCATACGCACATACTTTAACGATTTATCATAATAAGAATGATGCACCACAAACATCTCTGACAAATCAACTTCATCTTTTCCTTTTCTCAACATTTCAGCTTCAATAAAAGCTAAACCACTAAAGCTCCAACACGTTCCTGAGCGATATTGATTCTTAACACTCGTTACTGGTATTGTCTTTACTTCTGTAAATTGATAACCTTTGTCTTCTTTCTTGGCCCCCTCTTCTTGAGCAAATAAATTACTCATTCCAAAGATTAATAATACTGATAATAATAATTTTCTGTTTATCATAATTTCTTGTTTAATATGTTTTTGTTACGTTTTGGTCTACTACAAGAATAAAATCTGCAGTTTTTGCCGTTTCTTCATCAATTTTATCTAGGATTTCTTGTTCTGTCGTAGTAATAGTAATAATTTTAAGCTTTGGATTACTTTGCAAAAGGTGCCAAACTATTCCTTGGTAATTATCAGAATGATAAGAACCATTATAATGAATAAAAGTTTTACCTTTCTCCCAATTCTTAAGAATAAAATACGCCATTGTAGCATCTTTCAATCCTTGAGCTTTTGCTATATTAGCACCATGATCACCCATCATTTTCTGCATACTACTATAACATTCTAGACTATCATCATAATTAATAGGTAATGGAGCCATATATCTTTTAGCTTCATCACTAAAATTTTCAAGTATTTCAAATCCACCACCATTTACAGCTGCAGCATACCTTCTAGGAACATTCGTAGCAATAAATGGGATATTATTCTTTTTTGCCAATTTTAAAAGTGGGCTATAATCAGTTGGGTCATTAGGCCATAAACGTGCTTGATTTTTAAAATACTTATACTTCACTAAGCCCGATAAATACTCATCTACAAGTAGCTGTCCATCTGCTTCATACATTTCAGCTCCAAGTACTAATTTGTCACCCTTTTCTTTTGCTAAATCCTTAGTTAATTGAAACTCCATCCAATGCGAGATAGCATTATTATGCAATTCACCAAACATTATAATATCTGCATCCTTAACTTCATTGAAAAGACTCTCATAGCTGATTGCTTTTCCTTCTTTACTAAAAAATTGATAAGCTTTTTTATCTGCATTCATAGACATCAATAATAGGGCAAACACTCCAATAAGTAATTGTTTTTTCATCATAATTATTTATTTAATCTTTTATTTGTAAAACCAAAAGGCAGTAAATCAGAAACTTTAGAAAGTTCCATGATTCCTTTAGTTTCTCCATGCATAATAACTCTTATATTATGTTTGTATAAATCCTCATACTCAAGCATTACTTGTCGACAAGCGCCACATGGTGAAATGGGGGATTCTGTATCTGGCGATGAGGCAGCAATTGCAATAGAATCTATTGCCACTCCTGGAAATAAAGATCCAGCAGCAAATATAGCAACTCGCTCTGCACAAAGTCCTGAAGGGTAGGCGGAATTCTCTTGATTACTTCCTCTTATTATCTCACCATTTACTAATCTAACTGCCGCACCAACTGGGAATTGTGAGTATGGTGAATAGCTAGATTTTAATGCTTCTTTAGCTTCATTTAATAAATACGAATCATCATCATTCATTTCTGAATCATTCTCATAATATTTATATTCAAGCTTTATTTCCTTTTTATCCATAATGAATATTTAGATGTCAAAATTAAGCATTTTCTTATACCAAATGTTAAAGAGCACGGATTTTTATGGATTATTAATCTTATATCTAATTAAACTATATTCTGTTCTTTTCCCTGTAAATGTAAAAAAGTCTTGCCTAAGTATTAGGCCTATACTTGACGAATAAAAATAGTGACCGATATCAGTTCTTCCAGTAAAAGGTAAATACCTTGTCATCTCAGCATCCAAAGCAATAAAATCACCAAGAACACATGTTATCAAAGAAGGTGGCTTACGCATCATTCTATATGTAAACGAAAGAGTATCACCATTAAATGTTTTTATTAGATTAGTATATAGAGTATCATCTGTCATCATCTGATATAGGAATTTTTGACCCATTTCATCAACAATATACCCTGATGAATCTCTTAAAAATTGAGTATAAAATAAGGAAGTACTACTTTTAAATATGTAATAAACATTATTATTGATAGCAGTATCTCCCACAATATAGGTACTATCTATTTTCTGAAATGTCGAATTTCCATTTGTATCAAGTTGTGAAACTTGATATATCCAATAATTGCCGACATTTAACGGAAAGAAATTACCAACTTCTTCCTCAAGTTTATTAATTGTAACATCCTCTTGTTTGGAACAAGAAAACAAAGTAAAGAGAATAACACTAATCAATAGAAGTTTATTCATAATCAATTATTTAATTAATTCTAGACCTTTATTTGCAGATTCATCACCTGGATTAATAAGCAATACTTTATTGAATAAAACCCCTGCTTCCCTAAATTTTCCAATATAATAGTTATTCCATGCCATATTTATCACTACATCATAAGTAAAAGGAAATTGATTTAGGAGTAGAGTAAAATATGATTGAGCCTTTTTATACTCCGCTCTATTTAAATATATCTGACCAAGTTTTAGATTGGCAGTATAATTATTTGGGTTTATTTTTAATATTCCATTATATGCTTTTATTACTTGCTCCCAATTTCCCATTGCAGATAATGGATATGTGATTCCTAACAAAGCCTCAATACTTAAAGGCATAATTGATGAAGCTCTATTATAATAAGTTACACTTTCAGTATATTGTCCTGCCATATAATTAAGCCAACCCAATCGAGCATTAATCTCATACGAATCCTTACTATATACTTTTTTAAGCTCCAAAGATGCTTTCGAATACTCTCCATTATATTCATATTGATAACTCTCACTGAAAGCTTTTTCCAAATCACTTTGAGCATTACCAATATTAACTAATCCAATAATAAAAACTACACTTAATGCTATTCTTTTTAAAAATTCCATTTCAATCCTCCTATAAAGTTAACTTGTTGATAATTAATTATATTTACTACCTCTTCATCTCTAAAATCTATTTCCTTCCTATCGGTAAATCTCCACCAATACTGTGCATTAGCAAATAATTCAATTTTTGGACTAAGTGTATATATTACTTTTGCACTTGCTATTCCTTTAGTATGATTTGCTATTTCAAATGAATAATTTGAAGAAATCATAGATAAATTTCGCACATCTCCATAATATCCACTAAGCTCAAGCCAAGTATTGTTCATTGCTTTAAACCCAATTTTTTGATAAACAATTAAACGGGGCTTATTTTGTATTGTATTCATAGCTGATATCTCTGAAGAACTATATAAATTAAGGTTTCCAAAAGGATACCAAAGAAATGAAGCTCCTAATTGAAAATTATTTTCCTCACTAAAAGTAGAAAACACTGTGTTAACACCCAAAACAATATCTTTATATCTATAACTATATGCTAATCCTCCAGCAAAATTTGTGGCTTTCAATTTTGTAAAACCATACTCTTCTCTTGTAGAATCCATTGGACCAAATACATCACTTTTTAATAATGAAGCTCCTAGAAATACATCAACTGTTTGACTATTTCCTATATGAAAACTAGGTTTTATATTTATACTATTCTGATTTACACTAAAATTACGAATATAGAAATACTCTTCATCTTCTATTGCTGCTATCATTCCTAATTTAGAATTTGAGTATCTTACATCTATTCCTACATTTTTATTCAATAAATAATTAGTCCCAAAACCAAACATTCTTATAGACTGTTGGTAATAGGTTTCAGAATATTTATTTCCTGAAGTCATTCTCAATTGCTTACTACCAATATTATTTGTCACATTTCCATTCAAATAAAATAAATCAACTTCTCCTTGATATGGAGCTGGATAAATATCAAATATCGTATCCTGCAACTGACTAATCTTTAATACTTTATTATTCTGTTTTGAAAAAAGTATTGCCTTATAGTAAATTAACCTAAAAAAATCATCTGCTATTGCTTCTTTATTTTGCTTTAGAGATTTCTCAAAATAGAATGTTGAAATAAAATAATTCTCTTTATAAAAATAAGCAACAGCCATTCTATAATTCAAATAAAAATAATCAATACCGTCTTGCTTTGCAGCTTCTCCAATATTAATTAATGAATCCCATTCTGAAGCATAATAATAAATTAGACTCAATTCATTTACTTTTTTAAAGTCTAAATCAGTTTGTGCTTCAAGCTTCGAAACACTAATAAAAGCAAGCACTATTATAATGAATATTCTTTTCAACTCTTTAGTATTCTATATTTATGCTCAATATTATCAGTAATAACAGTCCATATCAAAGGATTATCTGAGCCGGTAATAAACTCTGCTTCAATCACTCTAAGCTGTTTTCTCATCACAATATCTTTAAACTCCGACCTAAGAACAATCTCACTTTCACCAAAAGATTGTTTTCTACTAATGTACTCCATTGTAAATCTAGGCTTAATAAATATATAAAACGGGGCTATAAAGTCTTGAATAATTTTAAGAAATTTGGCCTTTGAGATAGTAACAGACAAGTCATCTTCAACTTTGACACCTTTATAATAACCAAATATTAATCTAAAAGAAGTTAAGTAAAACCAATACAAAGGATCTGACTTTGAGCCTGTATATGTTGTAAATACAAGCTCTTCCTCATTTGCAACAAAGTAAGCATAACTTTCTGTACTCTCAGAATACAAATAAGTTTGATTATTAAAATCTACACCAACTATCCATTCAAAATTATCAATTGCAGAATTACCACTGTTTGTACTTTTCTCTTTCTCCCACTTAATTACTTGTCCTGGTACAAACTTAAATATCTTCTTTAAAACATCATCTACCTCAATATTACTTACAACATCATTCTCATTAGGAAATCCACCAATTGTAAAGTCTAGCTTAGCATCAGATGAAGTAATATATGGTCCAATTGGGTATTTTAAAGTTTTTGAACCTACAAAAGGTGTTGCTTGCAATTGAAAATGAATATGAGGAAAGGGTGAACGACCAGAATTTCCGACATTAGCAAGATGACTTCCTTTTCTTATCCATTGACCTTTTGTAACTTTAAAGCTTCCTTTTCTTATATGACTTATTTGGCTATATAAATACTCGGCATGCTTAATTACTATACTATTACCCCAATTATGCTCCAAATCTACATTTCCTATCTCATTATCATCGTATAAATCTATAATCTCAATTATTTCGCCATCTGCAGGGGCAATAATAGGCTTATTATAGCAATAATAATCCTCAACATGTTTTCCACTATTTTTATATTCTTGATTATTATTCTCTATAACAAAATCCCAAGCATGCTTCCAATCATTTTTATGAGTAAACTCACCATCATGAGCTTGACTAATTTTCCATTTTGAAAAGAATGGTAAATGAATAGGAATCTGTAAGTGATCACCAAATCTCTTGTAAAAATTTAGATTAGCGTATAAATTCTTTTCTGGAGAGAATCGTTGTAAACTTACTAATTCTGGTTTTCTAAAATTCCTTTCCCTATACCTAAGCACTAGTAAGAAACTCAAAGAAACTACATTAAACGGTAAAGAATAGGTAGAAAGCTGAAAAACATTAAGCACTTCAGATGTTCCTGTTACTAATATTGACAATATTGGAATAAGCAATATGGTTATCAGAAAAGAATATAATGATGGAACAACAAAAAATCCCCCTATTGCAATTGCAGTAAGAATAAAATTAAACCCAATATATCCATAATCAAGCTCTCCCAAATTAGCACCAATTACTTGGTAATATAGAAATGCTGAATAAAAACCAACAAGACTTAATAAGAAAGAAATTCTTGAGTTGATTAATAAAGCAATAGCTATAAAAGCTCCTGCATATATATTATACTGAAAGAAAATAGCGCCAAGTGAAACAAAATACAACTTAATAGAATTTGCAATACCCAAATTCTGAACACTCATATGAGAATTCAACAAATCTTCACCACCAAGTAATACCATATCATTATACGAATATACTCCATACTCACTTATTTCTAGTGCGCCATAATGGCGAGAAGCCATACTAACTACCCATATTCCAAATAAGAAGGGAATACTTAAA
>Ga0256827_10002281_pt1 | contig 12376 bp, 11 predicted proteins | sample CV84metaG_FD_185977 | JGI IMG/M metagenome (GOLD analysis project Ga0256827, IMG submission 185977) | Hydrothermal vent microbial communities from East Pacific Rise, Pacific Ocean - CV84 | ecosystem: Environmental > Aquatic > Marine > Hydrothermal vents | place: Pacific Ocean: East Pacific Rise... | reverse complement strand
GAGGAATTTAAACCGCAGAATACTAAGGTATTTGAGGATTTAAATTTTGAGCAACAACGCAGAAATCGGACTTTATAGACAAGCTCTAAATAGTGCCAAAAGGTTTTCTCTTGGTCTAAAGTCTAAGGTCTTGTTTCTATGCATAACGAATTTTATTCGTAGTTCATAGTGGTTTATTTTTTATTTTTAAGCACATAGCGTTCTAATAATTTATCAGAGCTTTTTACACTTTTTTTTAACCAATCAAACAATATTTCTTCTTTTTCTTGGGCTGTAATTTGCCATTTTATGTTAGAGTTTATCAACTTATTGTATAATGTGTGCATTGTTAATGCTGCCGATACCGATATATTAAAACTTTCGGTAAATCCATACATTGGTATTTTAAGAAACTCATCGGCATTGTTCATAACAATATCGGACAAACCAGGTAGTTCTGCACCAAAAAATAAAGCAAATTTACCTTTCTCTAAATTAAAGTTTTCTAAATTAACATCTTTTGTGTGTGGTGTGGTGGCAATAATTCTATATCCTTGTTCTCTTAATTTTGATATAGTATTTAATGTGTTGTTTTCTAACTCGTTATACTTGTATATATTTAACCATTTATCAGAGCCAACGGCAACATCGGGGCTAACATTATATTCGTTATTGTTTTCTATAACATGAACATTTTGTACTCCAAAGCAATCGCAAGAACGCAAAACAGCACTAGCATTGTGTGCCTGATATATATCTTCTAAGGCAACTGTCATATACTTTGTTCTGTTTTCAATAATTTTATTAAACAACTCAAACCTTTCGGGAGTAGTAAATTCTGATAGATATTGTATTAATTCTTTTATCATAAACCTTTATATATATTCCAAATCCAGTTTGCAAGTGTAAGTACAACTGCAAATATAATAACATATTTATTAACAAAATCCTTTTTTATAAACGGAAGGAATGTTTCTTTATTTTTAGAAATATCATAACTCATCCATATAATTGAAATAAACAATGTTACACTAACAAAAAAACCTAAGGGGTTTAGTAAAATAGAATCCACAAATTCTCCGTGTATTAGTTTTATTGATGCTCGTGTAGTTCCACAAGAAGGGCATGGTATGTTTGTTAAATTCTTAAACAAACAAACCGATTGTTCATTGTCTAATAAGCTAGAAAAACTATATAAAACAAAATACCCTGCAATTATTGAAATAATTATTGCAAGGTATTTTAATTTAAAATTAAATTGCATGAAGCAATAGTATTATAAATTATTGAGCATTTTGCATAAATAAATTATAGTTAGCTTCTTTTGTTCTATTCATCACCGAAAACCAATCAATAATAGTCCAAACACCACAAGCACCAGCTGTTAATAATTTAGCTACGCCCAAACCGGTTTGTCCTAACATAAATCTATCAACACCAAAACCACCTACAAAAAGTGATACAATTAATAAAGTTGTAGGATTTTTATAATCTAATGCTTGTAATCCTGCAAATCTACTATCATCAATTTTCTCTAATTGAGAACGAATTGCCATGATATGAGTTGATGGAAATTTGTCAGTCATTGAAGACATGAATAAATCTACTTTACCTTGTTCCATAATTTTTCATTTTTAAATTAATATTAGTTTTTTGTTTATGCAAATAAGTTTTAGGTTTCCCATTTTTATTTAGTAAGGTCAAAGTTAACAAATTTTAAATAATAAAAAATATCTTGCCTTGTTTTCTAACATTACCGAAAGAAATTTAAAATCTATCTAAATAGACAAACCCTAGATATTACTCATTATTAATTATCAAGGTTTTTCGCACAATTCTGTTAATACACCAATTGTAGATTTTGGGTGTAAGAAAGCAATATCAAGACCTTCGGCTCCTTTTCGTGGTTCTTTGTCAATTAATTTAACCCCTGCTTCTTCAACTTGGTTTAATTTATCTTGTAAATTATCAACAGCAAAAGCAATATGATGAACTCCTTCGCCTTTTTTTTCTATAAATTTTGCAATAGGGCTATCATCAGAAGTTGCTTCTAATAATTCTAATTTTGTTTGACCTACTTTAAAAAAAGCAGTTTTTACTTTTTGTTCTTTTACTTCTTCTATGGAATAACATTTTAAGCCTAAAACTTTTTCGTAATAAGCGATTCCTTGCTCTAGATTTTTAACAGCAATTCCAATATGTTCAATGTAATTTGGTATCATAATCATTTTTTTTATAAAATATCAGTAAAAATACTCATCTTTGCTGTAAATAAAAAAGATAAATGTCAGGTTTAAAAAATTTAGTGTCTATAAAAGATTGGTTTTCCGAATTTAGTTCGGATAAACTACTAATTGCAGGACCTTGCAGTGCCGAAACGGAAAAACAATTATTAGAAACTGCTAAAGAAATATCTAACAAAACAAATATAAGTGTTTTTAGGGCAGGAATATGGAAACCTAGAACTCGCCCCGGAAGTTTTGAGGGTGTTGGAGAAATTGGTTTAAAATGGTTGCAAAAAGTAAAAAAGGAAACAAATTTAAGAACTGCTGTTGAAGTTGCAACTCCAGAACATATAAAACTTGCTGTTGATAATAATGTAGATATTCTGTGGATTGGAGCAAGAACAGTTTCTAATCCTTTTTCGGTGCAATTGCTTGCCGATGAGCTAAAAAACCACAATATTCCTATATTAATAAAAAATTCGTTAAATCCTGATATTGACTTGTGGCAAGGAGCAATTGAAAGAATTTATTCTTCCGGAATTAGAAAAATAGCGGCTATTCATCGTGGATTTTATCCGTTTGAGAAAACAAATTTAAGAAATATCCCTAAATGGGAAATTCCTATTGAGCTGAAAACAAGATTTCATAATTTGCCAATTATTGGTGACCCAAGCCATATTGCCGGCGATAGTGATTTGGTTGCCGATATAGCTCAAAAGGCTTTAGATATTAATTTTGATGGTTTAATGATAGAGTCTCACATAAATCCGAAAGAAGCTTTAAGCGATGCTAAACAGCAATTAACACCAAGCAAACTAGCTTATTTATTGCAAAATATAAAATTTAGGAGTTCTGCCAATTTATTGGAACAGCATCTTGATTTATTAAGAGAAAATATCGACAGCATAGACAAACAAATGCTTGAACTTTTGGCAAAACGTATGACTACGGTTGAAAAAATAGGAGAATATAAGAGGGAACATAATATTGCTGTTTTTCAACTTCGCAGATGGGAACATATAATAAGAAGCCGTAAAGATTTTGGTGAAAAAATGGGTTTATCAGAAAAGTTTATTAAAAAGATTTTGCAACTTGTTCATAAAGAATCTATCGCAAAACAAAATAAAATAATGAATAAAAAATGAGTATAGCAGATAGAATTTTATACGAAGATAACCACATAATTATTGTTAACAAAAACAATAATGAAATTGTGCAAGGCGACAACTCGGGTGATGCACCTATTACCGAAATTGTAAAACAATATATAAAAGAAAAATACAATAAACCTGGCGAGGTTTTTTTGGGCTTGCCTCATCGTTTAGACCGCCCTGTGAGTGGGGCTGTTATTTTAGCACGTACAAGCAAAGCTCTTACTCGTTTAACACAGATGTTTAAAGATAGAGAAATTACCAAAATTTATTGGGCTATTGTGAAAAACAAACCAGAACAAAACGAAGCCGAACTTATTGATTACTTAAAGAAAAACACAAAACAAAACAAATCATATTTGCAAATAAATGATGAAAATGGGGCTAAGAAGGCAAATTTGCATTATAAAATTATAGATAAATCTGATAATTTTTATTTGCTAGAAATTGAGCTTGGCACTGGTCGCCATCATCAAATTAGAGCACAACTGGCAAATATTGATTGTCCTATAAAAGGAGATGTAAAATATGGATATCGCCGACCAAATTTTAATAAAGGTGTGAGTTTACACGCTCGCAGAGTTGAGTTTGTACACCCTGTTAGCAAAGAGTTAGTTAATGTTACCGCTCCTTGTGGCGAGGAGAATACTTGGCGATATTTTTCTGTGTGTAAAGATTAAATAGCGTTTGTAAGGTCAAGTGATTGAACTATAAAGACTGATTTATAAGTTCTGTTTGTTTAAAAGATGGTTATACCCAAACCACATAACTTTTCGGGTTTTCTACTTTTCCTTTTTCCTTTTTTATTTTCTTCTAATAAAAAACCCTAAACACACAAATTACACAGGTGTTGTACAGCTTATTTTTATTAATTGCAGTTTTTGTACAGGTATATATTTTTGCAGTTTTAATAATATTTTGTTTCTTTGTTTTGTATTTAAGAAGCTATGGGAAAAGAAAAAGAAGAAGATGATGTATTAAACTACTTCATGAAGAAAAGAGAATTGCAAAATAAAGTATTAGAAAAAATACTAATAGATTCTCATAATATTAAGAATAATGAAACAAAGAATAATAAATCAAGTATAATCAATATTAATTAAAATTTTATAAATATGAAAAATCTTTTTACATTTTTAGCTGCTATTTTAATAGCTAATATTCTACAAGCACAAATTACGTTTGAAAAAACTTATGGAGGTGTGCAAGCTGATATAGGCACATGTGGTCTTCAAACATTTTCTGGAGGTTATGTTTTTGTTGGTAACAGTAGTAGTTTTGGATCTGGTAGTTATTTTATAATTGCAGATGAGTTTGGTAATGAAATATCAAGTAAAACTTATTTTAATATAGCAGACGGAATGCAACCTTCTGTTGCTCAGTTAAAAGACAGTTCTTTTATTTTAGTTGGTTCTGATGGTAGCCAAATTGTTGTAATAAAAATTAAAGAAGATGGATCAGATTCTTTATGGTCTAAAGTAGTTGATGGAGCAACATACGTAAGCGGGAACTTTAGAATATCAGTAACAGCAACAGCTGACGGAGGTTTTGCAGTAGGTTCTTATGACTTTACAGGTAATAATTATATTGGATTTATAGCAAAATACAAACCTGATGGAACTCAAGAATGGAATAAAACATATGCCCCTGCCGATAATGCAATGGCTATGGGTCTTAGCATTACACAAACATCAGACAATGGGTTCTTATTAGTAGGTGTAACTGATAACAAAGATTTTTATGTAGTTAAAACAAGTAATAGTGGTGTTGAACTATGGAACAGAGCTCTTAATATCTCAATTGATGATTTAGGTTGGAGTGGAGTAGAGGATACCGATGGTAATTTTATTGTTGTAGGTGCTACTATAGTTCCCGGAAAAGTTGGATATGACATGTTAATTATGAAATTAGACGCTAGTACAGGAGATACTATTTGGACAAAAACTTATGGTGGAGATAAAGGTGATGAAGCTTGGTATATCAACAAAGTAAACGATGGTGGTTTTATTGTTACTGGTGGAACAGAAACCGAAACAAATGGTTATGATTTATTCTTTTTAAGATTAGATGCAAGTTGCGACTCAATGTGGGAAACAACATATGGTGGAACACAAGAAGAAACAGGTAGATTTGTACAACAAACTAAAGATAACGGATTTATTGCAGTTGGAGCAACAAAAAGCAAAGGTGCAGGAGATAACGATTTTTATGTTCTTAAAGTTGATGACGCCGGTATATTATCAGTACCTTTCTTAGGAAAAAATATTCAAAAATTAAATATTTATCCTAATCCTATGGATAATAAAACAACTATTTATTTTAATAACGATACAAAAAGTAATTATCAATTAAAAATTACTGACTTAACAGGAAAAACTGTGCGACTTGTTAATGATATCAAAGACAATAGATTTGATATTTATAAACAAGATTTAAATTCAGGAATCTATGTTGTTGAGTTAAAAGGAAAAAATATTTATAGAAATAAATTAATTGTAAGATAAATCTATAAAAATAAAATTAAGACTGCCACTTTATAATATGGCAGTCTTTTTTATGAAAAGATATTTTAAACACTTAAATTATAATTATGAAAAAAATCAGAACATACCTGCTTTTAGTTTTATTAGGCATATCTGTTAATAGTTTTGCCCAATTATCAGTTGGTAGTATTGCCCCAAATTTTACATTAACAGATATAAACGGGAATACACATACTTTATACGATTATTTAGACCAAGGAAAAACTGTGGTACTAGATTTTTCTACAACTTGGTGTGACTTTTGTTGGACATATCACGAAAATCATGTTTTAGAAGATTTTTATAGTAGTTATGGACCTAATGGAACTGACGAAGTTATGGTTTTCTTTATTGAAGGAGACATTAATACAACATCAGAAGATTTACACGGAACAGGTTCTAACACATTAGGCGATTGGGTTACAGGAGTAGAACATCCAATACTTGATATAACAGAATTATCTGTAGTAAGCGACTATAAAATACCAGGTTGGCCAATAGTATATGAAATATGCCCTGATAGATTTATTATACATTCAGATCCAGGAGGGCAATCTTCACAGGGTTCTGTATTATATTCTAAAGTTGGTGAATGTGATAAAGGAGAGTATAATAATGATATTAAAATTCTAAATACACGACAACCAGAAGATAAAATCTGTAATGATTTTGTTCCCTCTGTTTTTATCCAAAATTTTGGAACAAACGAGTTAACATCATTTGATATTGTTACAAAAATTGATGGGGATATTGTTCACACTTATAATTGGACTGGTTCTATGCAACAATATGATTTTGTAAATATTATACTTGACACTATAAATATTTCTTCGTACGATGAAGCAACTCATGTATATTCTGTTGAAACTACTAACCCTAATGGAAATACTGACGAAGATAATACTAATAATATCTTTTCTAAAGATTTTATTATTGAAACAACAGGAAAAACTCCAGTAGAATTAATAATAAATCCTGATTTATTTCCAGCACAAATAAGTTGGTATATTAAAAAAGACAACGAAACTATATTAACAGGTTATAATTACGATGCTGATTCTGATACAAATATTTTTGAAGCATTATGTCTTAATAAAAACACTTGTTATACATACATAATTTATGATTCAGCTAATGATGGATTTACTAAAATGAACGGAAATGTAACAATGACAAGTTTAGGAGATACTTTATTTACATTTACAGAAGTCGAACATAATGGACCTTTCTATTCTGTAGATTTTTGTGTTGATACAGCAAATAGTGTTGCCAGTATCGAAGAATCATCAATACAAATTTATCCAAATCCTGCTAAAGATTTTATTGTTATCGAAAAATCTACGAATAATAATATAAATGAAATTCAAATTTTAAATATTACAGGAAATGTATTATTTAAAACACTTGTGAACGATAAAATTTACAAATTAGATATAAGAGAATTACCAAAAGGTATTTATTTTATAAAAGTGGATAGACGATTAACCAAATTTATAAAAGAATAGCTATATAACACTTTTAAAAATTAGTTTTTCGATAATATTTTTATGATTTCGTATAGACTATAAGTAATTATAAAAACTCTTTGAAGCAAAGATAACAAACGATATACTGTTAAAATATTATTTGTTATCTTTGTTTTTTATAATAAAAAAATTAATAGAAGTCCACTTAATGAAAACAGTAATACTTGCAAATGGCAAATTTCCAAAAACAAAAAAAACATTAGAAATTCTAAATTCTGCCAACAGAATTATTTGTTGTGATGGAGCAACAGAAAATTTAATTAGATACGGTTTAGAGCCAAGTTTAATTATTGGAGACTTAGATTCTATATCTCAAAATATTAAATTTAAATACAAAAATTTAATTCATCAAGTAGAAGAACAAAACACAAATGATTTAACAAAAGCAGTAAATTGGTGTGTAGATAATAATATTTTAGAATTTGATATACTTGGAGCAACAGGTAAACGCGAAGATCATACAATTGCAAATATTTCTTTATTAAGCAAATATGCAGAACATGCAAAAGCTAGAATTATAAGCGATTACGGAATTTTTACAGCTATTACCCAAACAAGTGTTTTTAAATCCTACAAAGGGCAACAAGTTTCTATTTTTGCTATGAATCCTGAAAGCAAAATAACATCAACAGGATTAAAATATCCTTTAAAAAATATTAAATTACCAAATTGGTGGAATGGCACATTAAATGAAGCTATTGCAGAAAAGTTTAGTTTAAATTTTGAAGCAGGTCGCTATATTGTGTATATGTTATATTAAGTGGACGTTCTAATTATTATTATCTTTGACATTTAAAAATTTATTTTATGAAACATTTATTCACAACATTTATTATCATATTTTTTTTCTCATTATCGCTTAGTGCTCAAGATTCTCTTGCACATTCTAATAAACGTAATACAATTCGTTGGAATCCTACGCCAATGGCATTAATAGGCCCAAAGAGTATTGTTTTTGGCTACGAACGTATAATTACTCCAAATCAATCAATTTCTATTAATATTGGTTCGTTAATAAAAAGACCGTTTACAAATAAATATGGGCAAGAAATCCATTTACTTCAAGAGCATAACAATGGAGGCTTTTTAGGTTCTATTGATTATAGATTTTACTTTAAAAATAGAAATAAAAGATTAGCACCAGATGGCATTTATTGGGGACCATATTTTTCTTATTACAAATTATGGTTTGAGGGGAGTTCAGAAATATTAGAAAATGGAGCAAGTGTAAATACAGTTTATTTTGATACAAAATTTGAAATGATAAATGCAGGTATTCAAATTGGATATCAATTTGTTATAGCAAAAAGATTTACAGTTGACATGATTTTAGTAGGTCCATCTTATTCTTATTATAAATTTAACGTAAAATTTAATGCTGATGTTGATCTAGATAAAGATAGCGATTTTTATAAAAATATGCAATATTTGTTAGAGCATATGGCTCCAGGATTAAGTTCTGTATTAGATGACCATGAGTTAAGCTCTTCAGGAAAGTTAAATTTTAGCTATTATGGATTTAGATATTTAGTGCAATTTGGATATAGGTTTTAGAAAAGCTCAAAAGAATATTATACCCCCCTCTTTTTTATCACAGCTCATATTAGCCTTTTAGCAGACCTACTAAACAGCCTGTAATATAACAAAAAAAATACTGACTTGCAGATTTTATGGAAAAACAGATTTACCGTATTATAGTTACAATACCAGTTTTATTATATTCTATCCCAGTAAAAGATTTATAGGTTATTAACCATGTATATGTTCCTGCTTGCACAAATCTGCCTTTTACTTTACCGTCCCATTTTCCGAATAAATCATCATCTTCCCAAATTAGCTCACCCCAACGATCATATATCTTAATATTATATGCATCTAATTCTATACCATGTCCTGTAACAAAGAAATAATCATTTATTCCATCTCCATCAGGACTAAATGCACTTGGCACATATAATGTTAATATATCTTCTACCCTAACTAAATGATAAACAGTATCAACGCAACCTTTATCACTTATTGCAATTAATTTAACATTGTATTCGCCTATTGCGTAAAAATTATGAACAGGGTTTTCTATATCAGAGCTATCGGTATCATCAAAACTCCATATATAATCGGTAGCACCTTCAGAATAATTATTAAATTCGATTAACGGATTAATTATTGATACTACATCAGGATTTGCAACAAATTTTGCATCAGGATTCTTATAAACATTTATCATGTTATTAATGAACAATGAGTTTTTACAACCTTTATCAGTTGTAACACTTATTCCTACATCATAAATACCTGCTGTATTAAACCAATGGCTTGTTTGATGCGATAATGATAAACCATCTTCATTATCACTTTCAAATGTCCATATATAAGAATAATCATCGTTAGAGCTTGTTTCTATAAAATTAACAAGTAAGGGTTGGCAACCTTGTAAAATATCAGCTTGAATACTTAAAGCCGGTATTGGGTATGTGAATATACTTATCATATCTGTTGCAGATGTATTACATGCATCATTAACAGTATAAGTGTAAACACCTGAATTTGTAGGAAAAACGGTTTCGTTAGTACTTACATTAACTCCATTTGCATCAGTTAAAACATAAGGTGCTAATCCATTTGAGATTACACTTGTTATTATAACAGGGTCTCCCGGACAAACACTGTCTGTGTTTGCACTCATTTGTAATTCTACAGGTTCTACAACATGTATTGTTACACTTTCTTGATTACTAGTGCAACCTAAAGCATCAGTAATATTTACATTATAAGTAGTTTCTTGATTTGGAGATACACTAATAGTGCTACTTGTTTCTCCTGTACTCCAGTTGTAGGTATAAGGTGCTTGACCTGAGATTATACTAACAGCCAAATCCAAATTATTACCTTGACAAATTGTTTGGTCCGTAATTGCTCCAATACTCACAACATCAACATCAACATCAACAGAAGTAGAAGCTGAACAACCAATATTATCGCTAACAGTAACAGTATATGTTCCTGTTGTAGCAACATTAATTGTTTGAGTATTTTGATTTGTACTCCATTGATAATTAGCAAAACCAGCTCCAGCATCTAATGTACTTGTTGCACCGTTGCATATAGCTAATTGCCCAGTTATTGTTGGTGTTGGTATAGGATTTTCGTTTACTGTAACAGAAGTACTACCAGAACAGTTGTCAGAATTAGTAACAGTTACTCCATATGAACCAGGAGTGTTAACTGTTATTGTTTGAGTAGGTTCAGAATTAGACCAAGAATATGTTTGGTATGAGCCTGCATCTAAAACAGTGCTACTACCTGCACAATAATTTAAGTTACCGCTTATGTTAGGTGTTGGATTTGGAATTTCAGCAATATTTATACTAGCTATTCCTATACACGAGTTTGCATCTGTTACTGTTACTGTATAAGTTCCTGACGAGCTTACATCTAAAGTCTGAGAACTTCCTGTTATACTCCAATTATATGAGTTATAACCACTGCCTGCATCTAATGTTGTATTTGTTCCTTCACAAAAATTGTTTCCATTAATTGTAGGGCTAGGGCTTGGTATTGTTGCTATACTTTTTGATGTGCTACCTTCACAGCCATGTGTATCTGTTACTGTAACAGAATATGAACCACCTGCATTAATACTTATTTGTTGTGTATTCTCAGTAGTATTCCATAAATAAGTGTCGTAAGTTTGGCTAGTTGATAATATTGTGGAAGTTCCTTCGCAAAAATCATCTCCATTTATTGTAGGCACTGGTAAAGAATATGCTGTTATATTAATATCAGTAGAGCCCTCGCAACTATTATTATCGGTTACAGTAACAGAATATGTTCCTCCTGTTGATACCAAAATTGATTGTGTTGTTTCTCCTGTGTTCCATATATATGATGCGTAACCGTTTCCTGATGCATCTCCTACTTCAATTGTTGTAGGTAAATTTTCGCAAAAATTAAAACCAGTTATTATAGGTGTTGGATTAGACATAGAGTTTATAGTTATACTTGTATCGCCAATACAATTATTATTATCGGTTACTGTAACAGAATATGTTCCTGTACTAGTAATATCTATGGTTTGAGTATCGTCCAATGTACTCCATTGGTATGTATCATATCCTGCTCCGGCATCTAATGTTGATGAGTTTCCTGTACACATACTACTACCTGTAATATTTGGTGTAGGATTAGCATTAATTGTTACTGTTCCGCTTGCAGTTGTTGATACCCCAGTGCCGTCGGTTATTGTAACAGTGTATGTTGTTGTGCTTGTTGGACAAACATTATGAGGCCCTGCACCAGAAAGAGTATTATCGCTCCAAGCATATGTGTATGGTGCTGTTCCTTCTGTTGTAATTGTTGCAGAAATATCGGCACAATCGCCTTCGCATATTGTTTCTGAATTTACTTCTGCTACTATATCGGTTGGATCCTCAGGATTTACTATAGTACAATCTGTTTCACCATCACCAAATGTTTTTTGAAAATTAATTGAACCTACACAGTTTCCATAGTTTTGAACAGCTACCATGTAATATTGTCCTACAATGGCATTTGGAATAAAAAAATTTTCTTCGCCTAATTCACTATAACCACAATCTACCATATTTTCATGTGGGCTATTAAAATTCCAAACATCTTCAACTGTATTGTCTGGTTGTTGTGTACCATTTTCGTTTGTAGCAGTTGTATATAAGTCATTTTCATCACATGTTGTATCATCAAAAGGACCCCAAGCAGCAAAATCAACATCTCCCGGTTGACCATTATCGCAATTAATAACAATATGAATATTAATATCACCTGCTTCAGATATTTTTAAATAGTACCACGATAAATTAATAACAGAACCCAAACAACCAAAATTTATTGATGAATTAAAATAATCATAATTATCTATTACGGTAGGAAAATCATAAATAGAATCAGTGCAAAATGGTTCTGCTGTTTCGCAAGAAATACCTTGCGAATACGAT